>Ga0208036_1000047_pt1 | contig 97690 bp, 101 predicted proteins | sample June2015DPH_11_1_2_FD_184706 | JGI IMG/M metagenome (GOLD analysis project Ga0208036, IMG submission 184706) | Peatland microbial communities from SPRUCE experiment site at the Marcell Experimental Forest, Minnesota, USA - June2015DPH_11_100... | ecosystem: Environmental > Terrestrial > Soil >...
TGATAGGTGGAACTTTGCCAATAGAAATAGCAGTGTTATACTTTTTCTTAGGGATGACTGCAGCGGTTTATGCACTATACAGATTGGAAAAATAGTGAATAGTGAAGCATCGCATTCAATCTGTTCCTCTCAGTCACATAATCCGGTGGTGTGTGTGATCTAGTGGTGCGCACACACATGATACGAGCCCGGTGTCCACGGGCACGCTTGTGTTGTCAGGCCACTCATGCCACATCGCAGGATACTGTTTTCATTGAATTCTTTTGTCTGAAGTTTGGAAACTGCTGAGAGTCGCCTATGACCTTCCCTAACATTAGCAAGCCGCAGACATTTCAATTAGGCGCGAGACACATCTCCCGCGTCGATCCTAAGATTCGTGAACTGGTAAAGAAACATGGACCGATTAAGTTCACAGTCGATGGTGATCCGTTCGAGTCACTGGTCGAAGCAATAATTTCCCAACAGTTAAGTGGGCAATCCGCGCGGGCAATCTTTGGCAAACTAAAGGCTCTGCTCCAAACTGAAGTTATCGACGCACAAGCACTAAACAACCTTACTGCTTCGAAACTGAGGAAAGCAGGCGTTTCCCCACAAAAGATCCGCTACCTCAAAGACCTGAGTTCACGGGTCGTTAACGGTCAATTGGATCTTAACCCTCTCAGGAGGAAGTCCGATGATGAAGTAATTCGGATACTCGACGAAGTAAAAGGTATAGGTCCATGGACAGCGCAAATGTTTCTCCTCTTCGTGCTGGGGCGACCAGATGTTCTTCCCGCCGATGACCTCGGAATCCAATTGGCAATTCAAAAGGTCTATTCCTTACGTAAACTTCCCAAGGCTGAAAAGATTGAGGAGATTGCGACCAATTGGCATCCCTACTGCTCCATCGCATCATTGTATCTCTGGCACGCAAAGAAAAACCGCTTTGACTGAACTAAAAAGGGATTACAAAGTTGAAACTCTTGATGGCGACATCAGTGGCAGACATTAAGCCTTAGGCAGCAGGACGAAACAAACCGGCAATAGGTTTCAGAGATACAGAATCCCCCTCGGATCTTCCTTCATTGAACGGACATCTTCTGCGCAACCTTGAGCGCCTATATGGACCGGTAAATTGGAGCCAAAATCCCCTCCCCGCACCAATTTTCCTTTCTATTATTGTTAGGCGTGGGGTGGGGGGCAGTAGGGTAGTTTTGTATCCCATTATCGTATTTCGGTACAGGGTGGACTTCAACCTCTGTCTGTCCAAGTGGCTGTAGTTGGGAAGGCGGCAATGGTTATGATCGAAGTCTATTCTTGGTGACACCATTCACACCTCAAAGTGAGCAACCCGGATCCGTTCATGATGGGTCCGCCGCATTGTGAACAGCGCCGACTAACCGCATGTTTGAGTTGGGCGTTGTGGATTCCGGTTGTTTCAGCTGCTAGGTTTCGTTGAGGTTGTTTTTCGGTGAGTTGGTTGTCTTTGAATTGATATTTGCGGTTGCACGATCCCCAAGAGAAGTTGAATTCGTGAATTGGGATTTTCTCCCAGCGTGTACTGTGACTCAGCCAAATCAACTGTTTCTGGCACTTGGGGCATTGCGTCGACTTGTCCTCAACTTCATTTCGGTTACTTCGCTCCCGTAATTCTCACGAATGCGTCGAGTTTCAGTGGAACGATTGGTCCGTCAATTTGCCGTTCAAACCAGCAGTTGCAGCTGTCACAACGGTACAGAGGAAACCCGTCTTGACCGAGCAGCATCAATCCGCAATACGGGCAATCCATTTTGAACCACAATTGCTGCCTTGGCTGATTCAATCGAATAAGGCGCAAGGTGACCTCAGGCTCAGACATCAAGCAAAGTGAACTGTAAAATTCAAGAGAAGAGAGAACAGCAAGCAAGTCTGGCCTTAGATGTATGGGCAAATTGGGGCTGAAATCCCCTGCCCCATCTCTGAGATCGAATCGAGGTTAACGCATATAGCAGCTAGCATGCGAGTTGAGTAAACCTCTAGAAGCTGCGCTGATGCTACGTTAGGCAGGGAATAGCTATGAGCGAAGAGAAAACCGATGTTCTAGCTAAGATGGACGCTGCCGCGGAGGAAGCGGAAAAAGACCTCGCAACCTTAGACAAGGCGGCTGTTGAGACTATCGCGGCATGGTGGTTGAAATGGTATATGACTGCGGGACACAAACGTTTAGGCAGACTGCTCGTAAAGATAGCAAAGTCTGGAGCTAACAAATGAACGCTGCTGGAAACACAGTCAATACAAAACTAACAACGGTCTGAATGCGCCCCTACCACAAATACGACTTTGTGAAGCCAAAGCAGCTACAATCCATAATCACCAACCACAGAAGGCCGCATCCCCAGCAAAAACGAGGGCGTCCCAGAGAAATCATGTCTAGCATATGTTATACACCACAGAAAGAATACAATGGTGAGCTACGGTCGTGAACCCTGATGGAATCTAAGCCTAGATGCGGGTTGGGCTGTGGGAGAATCGGATTGGACTCTATTAGGCGATAAAGGCGCCCAATTGAATATGCGCCTCACGAAGATCGTTAACCAAGAGTTTGACGAAGATAAAATCGGAGCCTTGATGGACAAAGTCTGAACATATCGCGAACACGAAGCTCGGATTTATCGTAGTCCTCGATGGTTTCATGTGTGTGCGGGTCTAATAATGCGAGCATCCAAAATTGAACCGTCAATTCTGGCAGCTTTTCGTGTGTGTGCCTTGGGGGAGTCCCACCCCTCGTGAGGGTGGCTGACATCCTCTCATAAGTGTCTCAAACCCATCCCCTTGTTAGGGTGTGGGATACTCACTCACAGGTGTGGGACACACGGAGAGCATGCGCTAACGCTTCCGTTTTTGGGGACGGGATGTCATCTTGCATTGGATCTTCGGAGCTTTGTGTTCCCTATGGCGAACTGGACTTAGCTTGCGGGTTTTGGGGTTGGCCCCTGAAGGGTCGCCTGGCCATCAAAGGCCTTCGGTTTCCTGGGCCAGCGAAACCAGACTGTCGCTTGAGCGATTCCACTAGCATTCTCAAGCCTTGAGGCGCCTGGACGTTTTCAAAGCTTAGAACCACTTTTCCCTCGTTCATGAAGGAGACATCGCCGAAGACTTTGATGTTACCCCGCCTGGGGCCGCCGTAGACGCCAAAGCCGCCAAGGCCACCAAGACCGAACATTCTGGGTGTAAGGAAGACGCCGCCTCCCAATGAGTCATTCACACGGTGAATATTCATAACCACAACCTCTGGCCGGTGATTGATTCCCAACTGGGCTATGATTCGCTTGTTCTCCACATCGTACTTCACGAGACGCTTGTTGGTGACCCCCTCTTCCATCACAACCTCCTTGTGCAGAAACCCTTTCGTGGAACCCCGGTGCCAAAGTAGTTCCTCGCCTTCGACGAGGGGGATCCTAGAGTTGACTTGCACGGTTGGTCCCGGTTTGTTTTCAGAGATGACTTCGTCAACGCCGGGCGTCGGATTTGATGAGGCTACCGGGATCACTGCCCCGCACTTAGGGCAGGCATGGTCATTCGGTGAAAGCTGCGTTCCGCACTGAAAACAAAAGACCAATTGCCGAACCTTCCATGAGGTAATAATTCCAGTTGGCTGGCTTTGGGGAGATAAAAGGGAAATGAACGAATGGTCTATTGCGTTTGTTACCTCTGTTAACTTGTCGGCTCATTGCTTTCACTGACCTCTCCTGCCTAAAAGTACCGGAAGGTAGAGGCTAAGTCATGCGGGCGGTCAAAGCAGTTCAACAGCACTACACGCCCGGGCCCGAGATTCTCCAGATGCTTGAGCAGTTCCGCCAAATGCTTAACGACTGCGTACGGATTGGGCTTGCGGAGAATGTGACCAGCCTCAAGTCACTCTCCATGAAAGCTTACAATCAACTTGCAACCTACGATGCCATGAGCTACTACAAACTCTGCGCAATCAGCAAGGCCACCGGTATCTTGGGAAACTATCGTAAAGCCAGTAGGAAGAATCCGGAAATAAAGGAACCTTACGCACAGCGACCGCAGCTGATAACATGCTATGGCTTCAAAATCAAAACAAAGGAAGAGGCGCTCTTGCTGCCATTCAAGCCTAAGCAACCGTTATCGATCCCGTTGAACGCGCATGTGCTACGCGTTCTCCTTGAACCGAACATCGAAATCCGCTCCGTCACATTAACGGAGGAACAGTTGAGCATCTCCTACGCGAAGGAGGTTGAACCAATTCAACCTCGCGGCCTAATTGCCATTGACCGAAATCTCAACAATCTGACCATTGCAGACTCAGATGGACAGATGAAGAAGCAGAATTTGGCAAAGGCAACGGAAATTAAAGCTATGTACCGTGAGATTCGATCGCATATGCGACGCAACGACACGCGCATACGCCAACATGTCACTGGCAAGTATGGGCGCAAAGAACGCGAGAAGGTGAGGCAGATTCTCCACCACGCCTCAAAGCAGATCGTTATGCACGCCAAGGAGAAAAAGTTCGGCGTAGTCATGGAGAACTTGACTGGTATAAGGAAACTCTACGGAAAAGGAAACGGTCAGGGTCGAACGTATCGTGGCCGAATGAACTCTTGGAGCTACGCAGAGCTTCAAAGACAAATCGAATACAAGGCCAGATGGGAAGGCATACCTGTCATCTATGTGAATCCGTACGGGACTTCAGTGAAGTGTTCGATATGTGGGTCAAGAATGAAACCCGAAGAGAACCGAACGCTGAAATGCCATTCCTGCGGATTCGCGGTTGACCGAGATGTAAACGCGGCCAGAAACATTCTGGCGAGAGGCATGAGGTTCGTGCCCATCGCGTCTGCAAGTGAAGCAATGGTAGCAGTTCAAAGACGCCCAGTCGATGCAGATGAGTTAACATAGAGGCCCGCAACATGAGCCGACGAGTTAACAGAACCCGTTTGTTCTTCGTACCCGGGATGTTTTCCTTGCTCGAACATCTTCATTGCTTCCTGGCGTTTACGCTGCATTTCCTCCTTGGACATGGGTATGCGTTTTGAAAGTGACCAGGAGTGGCCGAACGGGTCTGTGAGTTGGCCGTACCGTTCTCCCCAGAACATGTCATCGAGCTGCATATCCACCCTCGCTCCCGCCTCGACGGCCCGCTTCCACAATTCATCCACATTCTTCAAGTAGACATGGAGTGTAACGGACGCGGCGCCCAAGTCGAGCGGGCTTTTGTGGAGGGCCCCTGGGAATATGTCGGACATCATGATGATTGAGTCGCCGATCTTGAATCTGGCATGCATTAGCATGCCGCCCTCGACTTCTCCAGCTCTTTGGCGCCGAAGGCCTTCTTGTACCACTCAAGCGCCTGCGCAGCACCCTTAACCGCGAGAGGAGTCACTGTATGGAAACCTACGGGTACAGCCTCAAACTTCTTCGGTTTGGTTTTTTTCCGTGTCGTCTTCCTTTTTTTCGCCATTTGCCATTTCAACCCTTTCCCACGAACATTCGGCATAACATTCGAATGTTGAGATATCCAATGCTCGAGTGTTCTAGGTTTAAACGATATCCCTCGTGCCCCGTGAACACGACGTTAAGAACCTTGAAGCTTGCAGAGGCGTGGATGAGTAAAACTATTACAGGGATAAATGAAATGAAACTCATAAGCAATTGCATGGACGAGAATTTTCCTTGTTTAAACAAATTGATTACGTAATGGTGACTGTTTCGAGCATGTCGCGCTCGGTGGAGTTCTACCGTGACAAGCTCGGGTTAGCGTTGAAGTTTGAATCCCCTGAATGGACGGAATTTGAGACCGGATCAACCGTGCTTGCCCTGCACGGTGGGGGAAGATTACGTCCAAACATGAACGAGAAAACAGAATCCTTAGCGGGCACTTGCTCGATTGGGTTCACAGTTGACAACCTCGAAAAGAAATTTGAAGAATTGAATTCCAAGGGCGTCGTCTTCGTCATGCCCCCTACTCAACGTGAAGCAGAAGGAATCAAACTAGCCGTCCTCCTAGACCCAGACGGCCTACCTATCTCATTAGCAGAAAACCAAGAAGAATAGAAGAACTGACGTCGACTCGCGTCCCAGTATAGGTTATCATAATGGCCGTCTGTTCGTTCCAAACGATATCACGACTGACACGGGTGACTTAATCATACTGAAAAAACCTAGATAACAAGAGTTGTAGCCAGACCATGGATCCCGAATACGGTAATTGGGTATCCGCCAAATTGATCTACGGCTCAGGCGCGATGAGCATTCCATTCCTTCTGCTATCGATTGTGTCCCCCCTACTCATCGTTGGAGCGGTTCCGTTTCTTTTGTCATTCGCGTATTTTGCGTATGCACGCCAAAGGTTCTCACAACGAGGGGGAAACCTACAAGTCCCGATTCGCAGCCTAGTGATTGAGCACTTGGAATGGAACGGAGAAGGCAAGGCGCTCGACATCGGGTGTGGGAACGCCCCATTGGCAATCGAACTGGCAAAGCGGTATCCCAACACTCACGTTACCGGAATTGACCACTGGGGTGGCACATGGGAATACTCGAGAGCGGTCTGCGAGAAGAATGCAGCGATCGAAAGTGTAGCGAGCCGTATGACGTTCCAAAAGGCAAGCGCAGCCTCCCTGCCATTTGAAGACGCATACTTCGATGCGGTGGTTAGCAACCTCGTTTTCCACGAGGTGGGCGGCGTCAGTGACAAAAGGGAGCTCATCAGGGAAGCCTTGAGAGTGGTCAAGAAGGGGGGCGCGTTCGCGTTTCAGGATCTATTCCTTGTGAAGAAATACTATGGTGACGTCGATGACCTAGTTGCGACGATCAGGAGTTGGGGCATCAAAGAAGTGGCGTTTGCGAACACAAGTCATTCAGAATTCATCCCGAAAGCGCTGAGACTTCCGTTCATGCTCGGGAAGATAGGCATCATTTACGGAAAGAAGTGACGTCACTGCAAGCCCATCCCGGCATGCAAGAACGCGGGTAATTCCCTTTTCCCGCTTTGTTACTTCCGAAGCGTAACCTCAGATTTCTCAGACATCGTTAGCTCGTGCCATTTTCGGTCAAACGCCACTTTCCTTAGGGTTCTGATTCGCATAAGGTCACGGGTTTCTTCGCCTTGATCCTCGACCTTGAAATCGACGATGCCCTCCACCGCTGCCTCCAGTTGTTTATACGCCCAACCACTGTGAACTCCATCAAGGATGCCTATTAGCTGAGTTACTTGTCTCAATTTCGACATCGGAATAGGCCGGGTTAGGAACATTTCTACCCAATTTCTCTCATCGTTGAACCTGTCAAGAACGGAGATGTTGTCAGCCAACACGAGAAATTCGGGAGCCGAGGAATCAACCATCGCCTCTTTCGCAATCCATAGGCTCACGTCGGCGACCTTCAGCGATTCAGGTGCGAACTTTTCCTTGGACTTCTGGCCCAGAGAGAGCGTGTAGAAGTCAGTTATCCATAAGCGGTCGTTCCGTTCGAGTTCCTCTGCATCAAGCCCGAACTGTCGGAGTTGAGAACGGATGTCGTTTGGTGATTGAGATTGCGCAATATAGCTTACGCTTCCCCCAGTCTTCAACCACCCTGCTGCAATTGTGAGGGAGGCGTTGTACCATTGCGATGCTGGGTCGAATTCAACGAGAATATTCGTGCCTGGAGGAATTGATGTGCGAGTCAAATCCTCAATTAATGGAATTCTAGGCATTGATCTAATTCACCGTCCCCCTTTGAATCAGTGAAGTGGTTGATTTCGTTTATGCGAGCACACGAATGAACCCCGTACACACGTGACGCTGGTAGGTTACGCTTCCGAATCTTTGGAATTCTCTAGCCGTCGGGATGCTTTCATACCTCATTGAGGATTCGTTGTGGAAACGGTTCGACACCGAGATTAGGGGGATTGCGCACAACGAAGACGCTTGAGCGCCTCTGCAATGTCAGTCACGGGAGATTCCTCTGAATGAATTTCTACGTTACTCTGACCACGAACTGCAACCAGAGGTGCAAGTATTGCTATGGAAAGTCTTGCGAGGATTTCGGAAGCGATTTCCACGGCCTCACAATCGACTATTCAGTTCCTTCCTCTGTGAACTACCAAATTGACGCATTACGGAAATTCCTAGAACATGACGGTGACCCTGTCCTCATCTTCTATGGAGGCGAACCCCTTCTCAAAGTGGACAAGATGAAGGAAACGATGGATGCGATTCCGAACGCCCACTTTGCCATTCAAACGAACGGCCTCCTACTGGATAGATTAGAATCGAAATACCTGAACAGGCTTGACTCGATTTTCGTCTCCCTCGACGGCGACGAAAAAACAACCGACCATTACCGGGGAGAAGGCACATACAAGAGGGTAGCGAGCAACTTGAAGGCGATTCGAGAGCGAGGGTTCTCAGGCGAAATCGTCGCCAGAATGACGGTTGCCGAGGAGACTGAAATTGACACACAGGTCTTAGCGTTGATTAACGGAGACGATGTGCCAATTTCGTCTGTTCATTGGCAATTGGATGCGCTGTTCTTTCAGAACGATTACCCAAAACGTCGGTTTTCGGAATGGGCAGCGGACAACTACAACCCACGACTGAGAAGACTAATCCGGACTTGGGTAGACCACATGAAGGATTCTGGGGAGGTTTGGCGATTGTACCCGTTTGTGGGTGTCATGCAGTCGATGCTCAACAGGGAATCAAATCATCTTCGTTGTGGTGCTGGCTGGTGTGTGTTCAACATTCAGACCGATGGAAACATCACGCCGTGTCCTGTCATGGCGGGCATGAAGGACTTCTACTTAGGCAGCATTCGAGACGCATCTGTCGACAGGTTGAAGGATGCCGCATTCGTGTCCGAGCCTTGCACTTCATGCGAAGTTTTCGACATTTGTGGTGGACGTTGCCTCTACGCAAATGTAACAAACCTTTGGGGTGCGGAAGGATTCAAGGAAGTCTGCGGCACGGTCGTGAACATGATTGAAGCACTCCGTGGCGCTGTTCCAGAAATCAAATCACTAATAGAAACGGGCAAAATTCAACAGAAAGACTTCGGGTATCCGAAATTCAACGGTGCCGAAATAATCCCTTGATATGCGTGACTTGCTCCTCATCGTGGTAGGTTTGCCTTTCGATGCGTTTCTAAGCGGTGCCGTGGCAGGATATGGTATCGCGGTGCCAATAGGGCCGATTGCTATTGTAATCTTGGAATTAGGCCTCCGTCGTGGGTTTCGGGTTGCTTTCAGTGCTGGAGCTGGTGCGGCGTCAGCAGACTTAATCTACGCAACCATTGCCGCCCTCGCAGGCACATTCTTGATTTCAATCCTCTCGCCCTTCGCATCTATCCTCCGTGTTGCAAGCGCCTTAGGATTGATTGCCTTAGGCGCGTGGTTGCTATACCGCGGAAGAAACCCCTCAGGGTCCGAGCACAAACCTCGAGTTGAAGGTTCGAGTTGTCCACAAGCCTACGGAATGGTTCTAGGATTGACTCTCCTCAACCCTGTCACTGTAACATACTTCACAACACTAATCTTAGGGATGGGGGCTGACTTTTCGCATTCTCCTGCAGACGCAGTTCTATTCATCTCCGGAGCGTTCCTCGCATCCCTATCCTGGCAAAGCCTAATCGCGTCAATCAGCGGCATAGCACACAAACGGCTTCCTGCGAAAGCACAGGCAGTAACTTTCGCGGCTGGCAATCTCGTGATAATAGCACTGGGAATTGCGATTCTGCTGGGACTCCGTATCTGAGACGGAATGCGATCCCTGTTCGCTCGTTATTCAGGTCTATGGTGATTTTCAAAGAGCTCTTTTACTGTTGAGGCTTATTACCGGCCCACGTTTCCAGTTTGCGCCTGTTTCAAGACATTCGATCGTGACTTGCGAACTCAAGATGAAAGGGTATGGCTGTAACCCCAAGCTTAGTGCTTCAAATCCTTGAAAACGTCATAGCCCCGGTTTTCATCATCATCGCCACTGGCTTCATCATACGACGACTCACTTCGATAGAAACTGGGTCCCTATCCGAGATCATACTTTACGCGTTCACGCCATGCCTCGTCTTCACGGATATCATTCAATCATCGTTGGGGGTTCGTACGTGGGCTGAAATCAGTTTCATCACTGTTGCCACGGCCCTCGTGATGATGTCTGTCTCGTGGAGTATCGGCAAAGCACTCGGATTGGGCAAGAAGTCGATGAGCGCGTTTGTACTGTCAACGTCCTTGGTTAACACCGGAAACTACGGGCTGCCAGTTAACCTGTTAGCGTTTGGCCAAAATGGGCTGGAGTTGGCCGTGGTCTACTTTGTTGTGAGCAGTGTGCTCTCCTACACGTTAGGGGTCTTCATAGCCTCGCAAGGTACTCAAAGCCTGAAGGAATCTCTGCGCAGCGTAATGCGCCTTCCTCACATCTATGCAGTTTTCGCGGCCTTTGCCGTGAGACTTCTTGGGGTTGCGGTTCCCGAGCCAGTTTTGCAACCTTTGAACCTCATGGGCCAGGCGACAATACCTGCCATGCTCGTTGTGCTTGGTATGGAGCTTGCGCAGCCCGCGCTAAAGCCAAACTCCGTCGATTGGCCACTTGTGAGTCTAAGCTCGGCATTGAAGCTTCTCTTCCCAATCATTCCTGTAATTCTTCTTTCAACCCTCATTGGATTCGGAGGCCTAGGGAGGAACGTGACTTTGGTTCAGGCATGTATGCCAACTGCAGTGCTTGCGGTAATATTTACGGTCAAGTTCAAAGGCGACTCGCAGTTCGTAACGAAAGTGATCATACTCTCGACTTTGGTGAGCATTGTGACACTAACACTTCTCCTATCCTTCATATTGTAGAGTTGCCAAATGTTCACTTCAACAGTTCTGCGACGGCCGTAGAAGAGGACTAGGGCAAGAGTTCCGAGGAAAACATCATGGCTGAAATCGACCGCACTCGAGCGACGACAATCATACAGCGCGAAGAGAAACGGTTCATAATAACTCACCCAAAGTCGAGGAGAATGTTTGAGCGTGCTCGGAAGTCGATGATTGGGGGTGTGCCTATGAACTGGATGATTGAGTGGCCTGGTCGCTTCCCTATTTTCGCGAAGGCGGGGGTGGGCTCCAAGATAACGGATGTGGACGGCCACACATACGTGGACTTCTGCCTTGGGGACACAGGAGCTATGTTCGGCCATTCCCCGAAGGCCACTGTCGACGCTGCGGCTAGGCAGATGCGCAAGGGAATCACGATGATGCTTCCCACGGAGGATTCAATTCGGGTTGGGGAAGAACTGGCGCACCGTTTCGGGTTGCCGTACTGGCAGATTGCGATGACGGCGACGGACGCAAACCGGTTCGCGCTTCGAATGGCACGCGAAGCCACCAGTCGACGGAAGATTCTCGTTTTCAACGGCTGCTACCACGGAACCGTAGATGAGACCTTCGTCCGACTCGTGGATGGGAAGGTGGTTCCGCGCGAGGGCGCGATGCCACCCCCAGTCGACCCTGAGCTCACAACCAAGATTATCGAGTTCAACGACCTCCAGGCACTCGAGCAGGCCCTCATGGGAGGAGATGTGGCTGCGGTTCTAATGGAGCCAGTAATGACCAACTGTGGAATCATATTACCGGAAGAAGGTTACCTAGAGGGCGTGCGTGAAATTACTCGAAGGACCGGCACTGTCTGGATTATCGACGAGACGCACACATGGTGCGCTGGCCCCGGAGGGTATAGTGCGGCCCACCACCTGAAGCCTGACATGATAACACTGGGGAAACCAGTTGCAGGCGGCATACCTGCCGGAGCGTTTGGGGTAAGCCAAGAGATTTTCGACAAAACAATCGGCAATATGCTCGCTGAAACAACAGGCGTCAACGGACTCGGCGGAACCCTAACCGGCAACGCCCTCGCCCTCGCTGCGATGCGTGCGACCCTGGAGAAAGTGATCACTCGGAAAGCCTACGACCACATGATTCCTCTGGCGGAGCGATTCAACGAGGGCGTCGAGGGCACGATTCAGGAAACGGGCCTACCATGGCACACAGTCCGATTGGGTACGCGAGTTGAGTACCGCTTCGGAGCAACCCCACCGAAAAACGGCGCTGAAGCCATCGCCGCGAAGGATCCACTGTTGAACAAATACGTGCACCTCTACGACCTCAACCGAAGCATACTCCTGACGCCCTTCCACAACATGGCCCTCATGTCGCCTTACACCACGCGAAAAGATGTAGACGTCCACACACGGGTCTTCCGAGAGTCAGTAGAAGAGCTCACGACCTAGAATACGGTTCTAGCGCGAACACTACCGCAGAACTTCGACGTTAGCTTGCAGAATTACGAGAGGTAGGAAGCAGCCGCGAGAAAACTACCCTACGATCTGAGTTATCTCCTTGATTATCTCGCCTTCAACATGCCTTGTCCAGAGCATCTCCGGCACATCTACTGCGAGAAATAGTACTGAGAGAAGCAACGCCTCGGCAGCAGCCACCGCTATGTTCTGAACCCACTTTCCAATCCCGACACGTATTGTGAAGTCGTTCGGCTGCCCCGCTACCAATATTGTGAATGCTCTGTCTGCTGTGATAATATCACGCAAGATTCCCGCCTTCTGAGCCTGAATGACTATTCCTAACGGCGGCGAAGTGGACTGAACCTTATAGCCCTCCGACTGGAGTTGTCCCGCTATCTGCTCAGCCAGCTGCTTCAAATCCTTGTTCTTACCCTGAAAATGCAAGACCTTCTCAGAGACCATAAGCTTCCACAGACTCCGTAGGTCATCATCGCTTTAAATCTCTTTTGTGTATGGGTCTGGATGTTGCGCGCACACAACATGCGCTCTAGTCAACACGCGCTAAAGTTTCGCTGGATCGGAGATTTAGTAGACCCGCGATTTGTTGAAATAAAGACGAAATAGGGCCTTTCACAGTCTCGTTGTGCGCATCCCAGTCGTGGTGAGTGAGTTGAACCTAAGTGTGGTTGGTGAGTCCGCTGCGTTGGTTACTTCCTGCCTCTGGACCATTAGTTCCCTAATCTTCACTTCGGCTGGGAAAAAGATTGGTTCACTTAGCGTCAACGCTTACCGTACGTTGATGGCGATTGGTTTCCTTGTGGTTACACATGTGATTTTGTTGGGCACCATTTTGCCATTAGCGAGTAACGGGCAATGGTTCTGGATGGGGGCGAGTGGGGTTGTTGGTTTGGGGGTTGGGGACTCGGGATTGTTCGCTGCCTACGTTACGATTGGGCCTAGGCGCTCGGTTCTGGTCATGGCGTTGGCGCCGATATTCGCGTCCGTTGGCGCGTATCTGATGTTGGGGGAAGTAATCTCAGCATTGGCTATAGTTGGAATTGCCATAACGCTAGGCGGCGTTGTCATGGTCATATTGGAAACGGACGAACGTTCTGGAGAAATTCCACTCTCAAAGAAACTGAAAAGCTACGGCGTCCTCTTCGCTTTGATCGGAGCAATTGGCCAAGGCGTGGGTTTGGTCCTCGCAAAGAAAGGAATCGACTTGAACCCCGCAGTGACATTGAATCCCTTGTCTGCGACATTGATGCGCATGATTCTGGGAGCACTGTCTCTCTGGATGGTCATGCTAGTTGTAGGGAGGTTGCCTGAACTTCGCAAGGCCATTAAGAGCACGATAGGGATGGGACACACTGCTGCCGCTGCCTTCATTGGGCCTTTTTTGGGCGTTACACTCTCAATGGTTGCAGTAACCTACACCGAAACAGGCATCGCGCAGACCCTGATGTCTTTGATGCCAGTACTCATAATCCCATTGGTGTGGATAGTGCACAAGCAAAGAACCAGCTGGCGAGGAATGCTGGGCGCAGTAATAGCCGTGATTGGAGTCGCAATCCTGTTCCTAATCTGACCCATTCTCGACCCGAGACACTGCAACTCTGACATGAGGTTAGTGAATTTGGAAATTGAGTTTCGTATGAGTTCTGTTCCTTTCTCTATGGACAGCCGCAACGCATCATCCATTCTCTTGCTTCTGCGGACTTTGACAGCAAGATTCGGAGTCAACCTACTTATTTCATGACACCCAACAACTTGCTAGTGAAGTAATGAATGTTCACAGAAAAGCTCTCAGGCTGGGCACGAATGCTAGACATATGGGGAAAGCTCCGCTACATAGTAGCCCTGCAACCCCAAGTAACATCGCTTCCATCAAGACTGCGCGCGATCACATTTCGCAGATCACACATCCGCTTGGGTATTCGTCAGGAGTGGTTTTCGAAAACTGGCAGCAGAACCTTCGAGACTGACCTATACATAAGACGGGTGTACCTGGAATCGTTGGGAAGGCTCCCCATAGCGAGGTGAGCGGAAGTGTCACAAGTTCCAGTTACAGGAGATCAGCCAGAAATGCGAGAGCAACCAGGCCACAGAAAGATTCTGACTGAAAATGAACAATGGAACGCTGTGCTTACTCGGAACGCCAACTTAGACGGCGCGTTCGTTTTCGCTGTACGTTCAACAGGAATCTACTGCAACCCCTCATGTCCCGCCCGACGCCCCCGTAGAGAGCACGTAGTGTTCTTCTCTTCGCACGATGAAGCTGAGCGGTCTGGTTTTCGGCCGTGTCGGCGATGTAAACCTCAGGAACCTACGCGTTCCCTTCACGTGGAGCTCATTGACCGCATCTGCAAATACATGGAGGATAATCTGAGCCGAAAACTCACTCTCTCGACTCTTAGTTCTTATGCGGGCATCAGTCCGTTTCATTTGCAGAGAACATTCAAACGAGTTGTAGGAATTTCACCTCGCCAATATATCGAAGCTCGTCGTCTAGCCAAGATGAAACGTTCCCTTAGGAATGGGGAAACAGTAGCAAGGGCACTTTACAGATCTGGTTTCAGTTCCAGAAGTCGGCTGTACGAGAAGGTTCCAAGCAGATTCGGTGTGAATCCGGGCACCTTACGCCGAGGCGGCTTGGGTTTGCGAATTGATTACACTATCGTTGACTGCCCACTTGGGCGTTTGCTCGTGGGATCCACGGAGCGCGGAATATGCGCTGTGTGTATGGGAAACACAGATACGGCAGTCAAGGCCGCGCTCTCTGAGGATTATCCTTCGGCAGACCTGCATCGTAACGATGGGGGTATGCACAAGCGGGTTGCCGCGTTCGTGGATTATTTCGCCGGACAACCCTTCTCCCTCAACTTACCCGTTGACGTACAAGCGACTGCCTTTCAATGGAGAGTCTGGAAGGAAATACAATCCATACCCTACGGTCACACCACAACCTACAGCAAAATCGCCAACATCATGGGTACACCTCACGCATCCCGCGCAGTCGCTAGAGCCTGCGCAACGAACCCGGTCTCACTCGTAGTTCCATGCCACAGAGTCATTGGCAAAGATGGCGAACTACACGGCTACCGCTGGGGGAAGAAACGAAAGGAAACGCTACTAATGCTGGAGCAGACGACACGTCATGAAACCCAACTCTAGGACCATTCTTGAGAGACCGGCCAGAGTTCCTGTCAAAAACCTGGTCTTCAACTACGGTCTTGTCATAACCCTCAGTGTGATTTGGGGATTAGCTTTCGTGGCAATTAGAAGAGCAGAGTTCGAGTTAAGCCCGGTCAACCTGACCATCCTAAGATGGCTAATAGCCTCGGGCGGCTTCCTGCTCTTGGCCCCTGCATTTGGCAGGCCCAAGAAACCGATCGAAAGACGTCACATTCCACGAATACTCCTAGTTTCCTTCGCTAGCGTTGTCGGGTACCATCTTTCACTGAACTACGCCGAAACCATCGTTTCCTCAGGCTTGGCGGGGCTTCTGATTTCCTTCGGACCAATTTTCATTGTGTTGCTCTCCGGGGTTTTCCTAAAAGAAAAGATCGGAGCGAGATTGATGCTCGCGTTGGCGTTGGCAGTTGTTGGCGCATTCATCCTTTCAATCAATGCGGACCTCAGCTTTCTGCAAATCACGGGCCCCTTTGCGGTGATACTAGCAGCTTTCATGTACGGTGTGTTCTCGGTGGGTTCGAAGCCGCTCGTCGAGAATTATGGTGCGCTACCTACTGCAATTTGGGTCGCTGTAATAGGTACGGTTTTCACATTGCCTTTGATCTCGTGGAATTTTGTCGTTCAGGTTTTCGCTCTGTCACCGTTGGGCTGGTTTTCAGTAATCTATCTTGCAGTTCTGAGCACGGTGCTTGCTAACATGATACTCTACACACTGATTAGCAGTCGAGCTGTGTCGAGGCTTTCAATACAACTCTACCTGATTCCTTTAGTGAGCTTAGTAGGCGGAATACTTCTTCTCGGCGAGAGCTCTTCAGCGCTGACAGTGATTGGTGCATGCTTTCTGTTCGCTGCAATCGCTCTCGCGACGCGCAAGCATCAATCCTAGTTGAGTTTTCACTGTCTCACGGCATAAAACGGAGAGCTGAGCATAGTGCGAGGTTTGACGGCCAGAACCAGAAATATTCGTGGTCGATTTCAAGCGGGCATAATCGCATTACCTATTGGTTATTTCTTCTGCGTCCAGTCGTAGAAACCCCGCCCAGTCTTCCTACCGAGCAGGTTGCCGCGGACCATCTGTTTCAGCAGGCTGCTTGGACGAAACTTTTGGTCACCAGTTTCGTTCACCATCACATCCGCAATGAAGAGTGTAGTGTCAATGCCTACGTAGTCGAGTAGTTTCAGGGGACCCATGGGCCAATTCAAGCCAAGGACAACTGCTTTGTCAATATCCTCAGGATCAGCCACACCTTCAGCGACCAAGAACGCGGCCTCATTGAGCGCTGGGATCAGGATCCGGTTCACTATGAACCCTGGCGTATCCTTCTTCACAACCACCGGCTCCTTACCAAGTTTCACTGAGATTTCTCGAATCGACTGGATAGTTTCATCAGAGGTCTTCAAACCGCGGATAATCTCGATGAGCTTCATCAGTTGTGGTGGGTTGAAAAAGTGCATTCCGCAAACTTTCTCAGGTCTCTTGGTTGCGGCGCCAATCTCTGTGATACTGATTGATGACGTGTTTGAGGCTATGATTGCGTGTGGGGGCGCGTACTGGTCAGCCTCCGCCAAGACCGCTTTCTTGAGAGGTGGATTCTCCGTGACCGCCTCGATGACCAAATCCGCGTTTTGAACAGCCTGCTTCACATCTAATGTGGGGTGAATTCGGTTCAGGATTTCTTTTGATTCACCTTCACTAATGGCTCCTTTCTTGACGAATCTTTGAAGACTGTCCTGAATCATCTTCATGCCGTTATCGACGAACCGTTGCTCGATATCTCGCATCGTAACATCGAATTTGCCGGTCTGCGCACAAACTTGGGCTATGCCGTGCCCCATTAGGCCGGCGCCCAGAACTGCAACCCGCTTCACTTCCATAGCAACCACTCTGGCCCTAATCCAAGCTTAAGGGAACATATGTCTTACCGTGAGGGTTGTGGAGTCCAATCAGAAGAAGTGGACCTTCAGCTGGGAAGTGAGGTTCGTCTATCTGCGCCTTTTCTTGGCAGTCTTTGCCTTCGGTTTCTTCTTTGGCGCCTTGTCGATCTTGTAGACGTCCAGCCAAATGTCGTCCACGACTTTGACGAAGGCGAAATGCCATTTTCCAGCTTTTGTTGGACCGATTAGGGTTGGGTAGCCTGCGTCGTTCAATTGTTTCAACGCCCCTTCGAAATCGTCCACCTCAAAACCTAGGTGGTCTAATTGTTCTCCTTCTGAGTAGGGGCCTGCGACGGGGCTGTCGTCTGCGTACCAGTTAATCTCCAACCAGTGCTTCCCGTCCCCTGTGACTAAATTGACGAATTCTCCCTTGTTCCAAGGGGCTGGAACGCGAGCTTGAACCTTCATGCCGAGAACCTTGGTGAAGAACTCTACTCCTTTGTTGAGATCGCGAACCCTAATGCCAGTGTAACCAAACTTGGCTTTCATGACCGGCAATGCATCTGTCTCACCATTTCAATATTAGTATAGAAATGGGTCAGGATTGAGATTGACCGCGTTTTTGCGCATGAAAATTAAAATGCAGATCTGACATCTGTGAAACAGGGAAGAGTAGAATGCAGCAGGGAACCATTCAAACGGCTACACTCGGCGGTGGCTGTTTCTGGTGCACCGAGGCCGTCTTCTCTGAACTGAAAGGCGTGGAGAAAGTTGAGTCAGGGTACTCAGGCGGAACCGTACCCAACCCCACTTACGAACAAGTATGTACGGGAAGAACCGGGCACGCGGAGGTCGCTCAAATCACCTTCAACCGAACAGTAATCTCCTACAAGGAAATTCTGCAAATCTTCTTCACGGTCCACGACCCAACCACCCTAAACCGTCAAGGGGCGGACGTGGGAACCCAATACCGCTCAGCAATCTTCTACCACAATGAAGAGCAAAGAATGATTGCAGAACAGGTTGTGAGGGAGATCGAGGATGCGAAAATCTGGGATGCACCCATCGTGACCCAACTTGCTCCGTTTGAGACCTTTTACAAAGCCGAGGACTACCATCAAGAATATTTCAAACAGAATCCCTACCAATCCTACTGCCAAGTTGTCGTGGCACCCAAGGTAGCCAAGTTCCGGGCGCATTACCGCGCGAAACTGAAAAAGTAGAAGGGGGGTCGGGGATGACCGAGGCCTCTGCTTGATTACTTGAGTTGTGCTGCGACTTCTTTGACTGCGCCTTCGAACACTTCTAGGCCTGCATCGATGGTTTCGTGTGAGATGATTAGTGGTGGGGCGAAGCGCATGGCGCTTTTACCAGCGGTTATGATTGCCACGCCGCGTTGGAAGCATTTGTTCATCACGTCCAGTGATTCTTGGGCTGCGGGTTCCTTTGTTTCGGGGTCCTTGACGAGTTCTACTCCTATCATTAGGCCCCTGCCGCGCACGTCGCCTATGATTGGGTACTTTTGTTGCATCTCCTTCAACCGTTTCATCAAATAGGTGCCTTGCTTGTTTGCGTTCTCCAGCAGCTTCTCATCCTTGATGATCTCGATTACTTGAAGCCCTGCTGCACAAGCGACCGGGTTTCCGCCGAACGTGTTTGCGTGCGAGCCGCCTTCCCAGTCCATGAGTTCCTCTTTGGCGATTGTTGCACCTATCGGCAAGCCCGAGCCTAGAGCCTTCGCCGCTGTCACAATGTCCGGTACGACGCCGAAGTGCTCTATGGCGAACCACTTTCCTGAGCGGCCCATGCCGGACTGGATTTCGTCGTCCACCATCAGGATTTCGTATCTGTCGAGGATTTTCTTGAGGCGTTTGAAGTAATCGTCAGGCGGAACAATATACCCGCCTTCGCCTTGAACAGGTTCGATGAACATCGCGGCTGTGTCTTCCGGTGGGTGGTACTTCTTGAGAACCTCTTCCTCAATGAAGTCGACGCACCACATGTCGCATTCGGGGTACTTGAGTCCGAACGGGCAACGGTAACAGTAGGGGTATGGAACGTGGGTCACCTCAGGGACCAGGGGGAAGAAGTGCCGTCTCTGAACGGGTTTGCTGGCGGTTAGGCTCATTGTTCCAAAGCTTCGGCCGTGGAACGCGCCTGTGTAGGCTAGGAATAGTGGTTTGCGGGTGTGCCACCTAGTCATTTTCATTGCAGCCTCGACTGCCTCGGCGCCGCTGTTTGAGAAGAAGACCTTCTTCGGGAACGACCCGGGCGTTATTTTTGTGAGCTGTTCACCCAAGTCTACAATCGGTTTGTAATAGAAATCAGTCCACGAATAATGAATGAGTTTCTCAGCCTGATCCTTAATCGCTTTGACAACGCGCGGATGGCAATGGCCAACGTTCAACACCACAAGACCGGAGTTGAAGTCAACGTATTCATTACCGTCAACATCTTTTACGATGCACCCGGACCCTGATTCGGCAACTAATGGGTACCACCTCACCACGGAATGTGAAAGAACATTCGTGTCCTTGGCGAGAAGTTCTCGTGCCTTAGGGCCTGGCGGCGTAACGACTATCTTCGGTTTTTCAACTTTCGCTGCCATCGAAAATCCCTTGAACGTGAGGCGCCTTGGAATGTGAATTGTAAAAGGGTTCCGTTCATCTGTCGCGCGTGCAACTAACTCGATAAACGCGCAACAAAGCAAGTTTTCATTTTTCTGAAGCGCCCTTGAGCTTTCTGAATGAACCTGATTTTGCGTTGCATCACTTTATCACAAGCCTACCATCTGGGTCAATTCTGACTCTGATGGCGGCGACCAAGTGATGTCCCCGAATCCTTCCGCCACGTTTTGATCGGAGAGCGGCTAGAATTGAGTCGGCATTCATCTTTACTTTGATTCGTAGCACATCAGCTCTTCGGAGAATAATTGATGTGGCTTCGAAGACGCTTGTTCCGCTTGGAATGACAAGCTCCTTAGTCTCGGACAGTTGCTCTATGGCGGCGAGTGTTGCTTTTGCCGCATTCAAGTTCTCATGGGCTCGATGCTCAATGATGCTGATGTTCTCTCTCGTAGTGTGAAGCCTCTTCGCCACCTGTGACTGAGTTAATCCTGTTGCCCTAAGTCGCAGGACCTGCCATTGTCTGTCCGTTAGCAGGGTGCCCACGGGCTTCAACCTGGACATCGCAATCCTCAACTCCTAACGTTTGGGAGGAATGTAAGCGTTGACGCTTACCAAGGCTTATAGAAAGCTGACCCCTGCAGATGCCCGAAGTGGCGTCGATGGAACGAAGTCAGGCGGCCCTCGTCGCCATTCTACTGGTCATACTGGCTGTGTTCGGCTCACTGTACTACGCCTGGAACGCTAAGTTCATGGGTTCACAGTCAGGGGGAACTGTTAACGTCCTGTACGCTGGCTCACTCCTTGATACGATGGAACATGGAATAGGTCCAACCTTTGCGACAATGGGTTACGACTACACAGGCGAAGGCCATGGCTCCGTTCAGAACGCAAACTTCGTGATTGACGGCCAGAGATCCCCCGACGTTTTCATCAGCGCAGGCGTGCCCCCAATCCAAATGCTGGAAAATAACATTCCTCCTCTCGCGAAATGGTACGTGGTCTTCTCGTCTGACGAGATTGTGATCGCTTACAGCAACAAGAGCAGATTTGTGGGCCTATTCAACGAAGCAAGCCAAGGAACAATCCCCTGGTACCTTGTGCTGGCTACTCCTCAAATCAGATTCCTTCGAACAGACCCTGAGCAGGATCCGAAGGGATACTACATGATCATTGTCGCTAAACTTGCGAATGGGTACTACGGAAATTCTTCAATCAGTTCCCTTATTCTGCGTGGAGATAGAAACCCGAGTCAAATTAGGCCCGAAGAGGTTCTGAGCACTCTCTTGGAGAGTGGTGAGTGTGACGCGATTCCGCTTTACAGACACGAGGCCGTTGAAAGAGGTTTACCTTTCATAACGCTCCCGCCGCAAATCAACCTAGGAGCCCCAAGCTACGCCGACTCCTACAAGCAAGCAAGCTATACTCTACAGACAAACAAAACCGTCTACGGTCAACCAATCGTGTTTGCGGTCACAATACCGACCACCGCCAAGAACAATGATGGAGCGGTGGCGTTTGTGAAGTTCTTACTCTCAGACACCGGCCAGCAGACGCTGAGAAAGCACGGGTTTTCGCAGGTTCATTTCGTTGCTGGTGGAGATCCGAGTGCAATTCCGCCGGTCATTGCAGCTATCGTGAACTCGCAATCTTGAGAAGGGTGCAAACGAAATGAGCTTGATCTATCGTGCCACCATCTTGGCCCTATCAGGCTTCCTTTTCCTCTTTGTAATCATACCGCTGCTCGGAGTGGTTGCTAGAGTAGGCTCATTGAACGTACTTGAGGCACTGAAGCGGCCCGAACTGCTTTCGTCTATAACACTCAGCCTCGAAACCGCAACCGTCTCGACAACGATTTGTGCACTCACTGGCATTCCCCTTGGATATGTAATGTCGAGAACTGCGCCGAAACTATCTGCTCTACTGCGTATTGTGATGGCAATCCCGTTGACGATTCCACCACTGATTGACGGGGCTCTTCTCTTGAACGTCTATGGTGCTGCCTCACTATTCGGACGGGCTGGCTTCGTGTTGACCCAGAATCCGGTGGGCATCGTTCTCGCACAGACCTTCGTTGCGTCTCCGTTCGTCGTTTTAACGGCTGCGAGCGCATTTGAGAGGCTTGACCCAAATTACGAATACGTGTCGAGAACTTTGGGAAAGGGACCAGGGCAGACATTCCTCAAGGTCACCCTTCCCTTAACGAAGACAGGAATTGCCCCTGGCATTGTTTTGGCGTGGGTGAGGTCTCTGGGTGAATTCGGCGCGACTGTCATGATGGCTTACAATCCGAAAACCGTGTCAATCCAGCTTTGGGAGGACAACGCCATAGGTGGAATGGCTATGATGCTTCCCGGTGTCTTCCTAGTCCTAATAGTGTCCTGCTCCGCCCTCGGGTTGTGGTTTTGGCTCTCGGGACTACAAAATCCTCGGAAACACTGGTTGATTTGAGATGCTAACCGTAAAAGGACTCACAAAGCAATTAGGAGCCTTTCATCTCGGCCCAGTCGACTTCGAACTAAATGATGAGGTTTTGGTTGTTCTAGGCGATAATGGAAGCGGAAAGACAACTCTACTGAACCTGATCACGGGTATACTGAATCCCGATGCGGGCACGATCATCAAGGACCATAATGTGATTAACTCGGTGCCGATCGAGAGGAGGAAGATTGGGTACGTATTCCAGAATACCTGCCTTTTCCCGCATATGCAAGTGCGCAGTAACATAACTTACGGACTTCGTGATCCAACAGACAAGGCGAGTCTACAGCGCGTTGACCACCTTGTCAAAATGCTAGGCGTTGCGGATCTCCTTAACAGAGAAGTGTTCGCTCTAAGTGGAGGTGAACAGCAAAGAGTCGCTCTTGCTAGAACGTTGGCCACACAGCCCGAAGTGTTAGTAATGGATGAGCCCATGAAGAACCTTGATTTCAAGACGAGACGACGATTGGTTTCAGAGCTGAAGAATCTATTCACCTTGCTTCAGTTACCAACAATCTATGTTACCCACGATCCCCGAGAAGCGCTAGTTCTGGGAGATACTTTCCTGACCTTGCACAAAGGAAGATCCGTCCCCGTAGAAAACCTGAGTCAACTCGAGAACTTATTGAGACAAGAATACGGCCTTGAACCAAACGAGATTCACCAACGGATAAAACCTCCACTCCCTTTGCAGAGAAAAAGCGCGGAAGAATAAACATCAGGTGTTAGAACAATGCAGCGAAGGCCGCGCTTCATTTAACATTGTAATACTATTATTGCCCGGATAATGCAGGTGATTTCTCACTTCGTCTCTGCTACAGGTTCGACGGTTTCTTCTTCGTATTCTTCTTCGTCGGATTCTTCGCCCTGTCTGAAGAGAGTGATTTCTATTGTGGATATGTTCCCTCGGGTTCCGTCGAAACGGGTAACGTCTTCCGATCCCAGGTTGATGCTCTCAATCGAAACGTCTTTCAGAAAACTTCGCTTCAGCAATTGCACCGTATCAATTGCCCTCTCTATGGCCTGGCCTCGCGCTCTAACCATTACTTCCCCGTTACCTGAGTTGAACAGCGTCACACACGCGGTTACATAATTCATAATGGGTTTCTGGCCAATTCGAACAAGGTTCGGTTGACTCATATTGCTACCACCATTGTTCGGTTGTTGTGTTAATTGTGAGAGTTGCTGGTGTTCAGGGTTTTCGAGAGTGAGACCGTAAACATCGTATTATAACATTGCGGCAGGAAAACACTGCTTATACGCATCCGAATCTCTTCCAGTCTCTTGTTAGCCACCGATTGTATGCATTGGCCGAACGTGTTCAAGCCCGTGGTAGTTTTTCAGAAGTGTTTCGACACCTGGAGCTTTGCGGGAAACTGCGTCCCTAATGAAACTGAACAAGGCCTCATCAGATGCACCGTCCCGCAATAGCGGCATCATGTCGAAACCGGTCTTGTCAAACAAGCAAGGAACTATCTTACCATCGGCGGAAAGACGGACCCGATCACAATCAGAACAGAATGGCTCTGTTATCGAAGTGATTACACCTATCATTCCCGGACCGTCCGCGAATCGGTAGACCTCAGCGGTGCTTCCACTCTCGCGCGGAACCTTAACGAGTTCATATCGCTCACGGATTTTTTCAATGATTTCTTTGCCGCTGACGACCTTTTCCATTCCCCACATGTGTTGCCCGTCGAACGGCATGTATTCGATGAACCGAACCGTAATGTCGCCAGCTCTTGCGAGCGACGCGAGGTCCGCTATCTCATCATCATTGCAGCCGCGTATTATCACCGAGTTAATCTTGAGCGGACTGAAACCATTCTTCTTCGCAGCCTTTATTCCCGCGGCCACGACGTCATAGACCCCGCCGCCGGTGATTTCGCTGAATCTTTCCGGCTTGAGGCTGTGGAGGCTCACTGTTACGCTCTGCAAGCCGGCTTTCTTGAGCGCTGCAGCCTTCTCTGTCAACAAGAACCCATTCGTGGTCATACTCAACGAGCGTATTCCAGGGACTTTGGAAAGCATTCCAACCAGTCTTTCGATGTCCCGACGCATCAATGGCTCTCCGCCGCTCAAACGAATCTTTTCTACGCCCATCTTGGCGAGGATTGATGAGATGCGGGAGATCTCTTCGTAGGTTAGAATCTCACTTCGGGGCAGCCATACAGGCGTTTTGGGCATGCAGAATTGGCAACGGAAATTACACCTATCCGTCACTGAGATTCTGAGCTTGCGCGCAACGCGCCCGAAGGAATCGGACAAAGGTGTCACTAGTGATGAGGCCGCCTAGGTAAGGCAACGAGTGTCGAGACGGAGCCATTTAAACGATTTAGTTCACTTGCAACTGTTGAATAAGGCATGATCTGAGCACTCGGGTAGCGGGTTTAAGCTCATGGAGAACAAGGACGCTGTCAATTCCGATGATCAGAAACCCGGCTTTTCGAGACGTTTTCAAAACGTCATTCGTCTGGGTTACGTCAGCCTCTTCACAGACATATCGACCGAAATGGTCCTAGGCGTTTTACCGTATTTCATAGTGCTAGATCTGCACGCAACAGCAGCCGTCCTCGGTCTAATCGAGGGCGTTGCGGAATCCGTAAACGACATGTTCAGGGTCTTCTCAGGCGTTCTGACAGACAGATTCGGCAAACGAAAGCCATTCGTTCTGATAGGCTACGGTCTCTCCACCATAGCCAAACCAATCTTCGCCCTTACCAACTCATGGACCCAAGTTTTCGCGGTACGGGTTGTCGACAGAGCCGGAAAAGGAACGAGAACCTCGCCTAGAGACGCTTTGATTAGTGACTCAATTTCGAAATCCGAGTCCGGCAAAGGTTTTGGTCTTCACAGATCCTTTGACCAAATCGGCGCCGTGGTGGGGCCCCTCTTGGCGTTTGCCGTTTTCCCGTTCATCGGGTTCAGGGGTGTGTTCTGGGTTTCATTTGTTCCCGCCCTCATAGCACTCCTAATCCTAGTTCTCTACGTCGCCGACTCGAAGGCACTCCCTAGACACAGTAGCCCATTTGAAAACGCGCGTGCCGTATTGACCCGCGATTTCTCGCTCCTGCTTGTTGTCTTGGGCATATTCTCGGTCGGTGCTTACAATTACTCCTTCGTTTTGTTGAAGGCTAGCTTGCTTGGGATTAATCAGGATGACATCGCAGTTGTGTATGCAACTCTTAACGTCGCCACGGTCATTTTCGGATTACCAGCAGGGATCCTGGCAGACAAGATCGGCAAACTCCCAATACTTTGTGTTTCCTACGTCGCGTTCTTGGCTACGTCTTTCGCGGGGTTATGGCTTGTGGGCTATTGGGCGTACGCTTTCTTCATAGCCTTCCTGTTCGGTAGCTACCTTGCCATCTCGGAGACAGTTCAACGAGCAATGATTCCAGACTTCACCAAGGCGGAGCTGAAGGGAACAGGCTACGCGATTTACTACATGCTCATAGGGGTGGGTTCTCTTCTTGCGAATTCGATCTTCGGAACTCTATGGACTAACATCAATCCTGCGTCTGCGTTCGAGTACAGCATCGTGACATCCACACTTGGAGTGGTGGCTTTGTCCATTTTCACGATAAGTCGGCGTAAGAGCCGCGCTCAGGCAGCCATAGCCTCTAGTGCCTCAGGCCCAACCTCTACTAATTGAAGTTCGAAGAGTTTCTCGAACTGCGTTCGAACCTCGCGTTTCACAGCATCGAAGTCCATCTTCTTGCCGAGCAAAGCTTGCATCGAGGTCATCGTTGAGCCAGGAAATCCGCAGGGGCTTATCAAGTGGAAATAGTGCAGGTCCGTGTTCACATTTAACGCGAAACCGTGGAAGCTTGTCCAGTTCCGAATCGCAGCCCCAATAGAAGCTATCTTCTTAGGGCCGACCCAGACGCCCGTCTGCTCACCCCGCCCGGCTTGTACACTGAATTTGGTGAGTGCGAGTATCAGTGTTTCTTCCATGTTTCGCAGAAAACGGTGTATGTCACGTTGGCGGGCATCGATGTCCAAGATCGGGTAACCGACCAATTGACCTGGCCCGTGGTATGTCCAATGTCCGCCGCGTTCTATTCGAACGACTGGAACGCCGCTGATCTCTGTTGGAACGTCGCCTGTTACACCTTTGCCGATCGTGAAGACATGCGGATGCTCGACAAGGATTAGAGTGTCCGGAATCGCCTTCCTCGCTCGAAGTTCTACGAGTTTCCGTTGAACACTCCAGACTTCAACGTACTCTCGTAGACCAAGATCTAACAGGTTTCCTGTGGTTTTCATTTTTGCAGGATGTGTATGGCTTTTCCTTTCGCCGCTTCCGCTGCTTCCATGATGCTCTCGGGTAAGGTTGGGTGTGGGTGTATTGTGAACCCGATATCTTCCAACGTCGCGCCCATCTCAATGGCCAACGCCGCCTCGCTGATCATGTCGGAGGCGTCGGCGCCAACTATATGCACGCCTAAAACCAAATCAGAACTCTTGTCCGCCACGATCTTAGCGAAACCCTCGGTTTCTCCAGCCAAGAGGGCGCGTCCCAATGCTGTAAATGGGAACTTGCCTACGACCGGCTCGAAGCCTTGTTCCTTTGCCTGAGCCTCTGTGAGGCCAACGGTTGCGATTTCAGGGTCGGTGAAGATCACGCCTGCGATTGCGCGGAAATCAGCTTCGCTGTTCATGCCCGCCACAACTTCTGCCGCTACGATGCCTTCCTTTGAGGCCTTATGGGCAAGCATCGGCGGCCCAACAACGTCTCCGATCGCGTAAATGCCAGGCACGTTGGTTCGCATCTTCTTGTCGACTTGAATGAAACCATGCGGATCAAGCCCGACGCCCGTCTTCCCTAGTCCAATCAGGTCGCTGTTTGGGCGCCTTCCAACCGTAACCAGAACTTTGTCGGCATCGAAGAGGCCTTCCTTCCCATCCTCGAGGGTTGCGTATACCTCTCCGTTGCGGTACTCATTCGCCTTCGACTTCACGTGGTAGTCCACGGAGAGTCTACGCAAACCTCGTTCCACAACCCTGACGAGATCTAAGTCCGTGCCAGGAAGGAGCTGATCTAACATTTCGATGACAGTAACCTTACTCCCCAGCTGAGCGTACATGGTTCCAATTTCCAACCCCGTCACGCCACCACCAATAACAACAAGATTCTTCGGAACTTCTTGCAACGCCAATGCCTCAGTTGAGCTGATAATGTGGGTTGCATCGAACTTGAAGCTCGGAAGTTCGAATGGCCGCGAGCCCGTCGCTATAATCGTGTCTTTTGCCTCGACAGTTTCAGTGCCAGCTGCGGTTTGAACCTCAAGCTCATGGGAACTCTTGAATGCGCCTTGGCCTTTGATGATTTTCACGTTGTTGCCTTTGCACAGGTACTCGACTCCCGACGTCAACTTGTCTACCACGCCCTGCTTCCAAGCTTGAACCTTGGGCAGATCAATCCTAACTCCGGATACATCTACTCCGATTTGTTTGGCGGCTTCGAGCTTTTTCTTGAGTTTCGCTACCCGAATGAGAGCCTTGGATGGTATGCACCCAATGTTCAGGCATACGCCCCCTAAGTTGTCCTTTTCAATCAGAACTGTTTCCTTTCTCAATTGGCCAAGCCGAATTGCTGCAACATACCCGCCCGGCCCACTGCCGAGTACAACTGCCTCTGTCTTCAGAGTCATTCACGATTCTCCTGTAGAACCGACACGACTTGCACGGGAGAAGCAAAAGGACCTTTTGGCCTTTTTGGGCGAGCAAGGCCAAGGAAATTATCTAGTTCCAATGCCCATTGGACACGTTCACTCGTCCTTTTCCAGTAACGCTTGAAAGTTATTGAAAGGGAACCTAAAGTCATAAGTCATAGGAAGCATACCATCAAAATGGCCTCTCCTTTGCCAGGGTCTTTATCACCTGAAGGCGTTTTCCGTTTACATCCAAAGATAAGATGGGCCGCTTACTCACAAGATGGTAAAGTAGTATTTTGCCAAATGCGGCCTGGTATCGAGAGTTACACAACAGACGCGGAAGACAGAGCTTTCATGGAATTAGGGCCACTTATCCTGTCAGGCGTGGCGGAACGATTGACATCAACCGGCGGCGCTGGCAAACTCCACAGCGTGGTTGTCAACATGGAAAAGGATTCTGTGTTACTCACAAGAGTTGGAAACGGTTATCTCGCAATCTCGGCAAATAGGGCAGAGGCACTTGGCGTATTCCAAGAGATCGATTCATCAATTCAAAACCTCTAATGAAAGCCGAGAATGATGAGATGGGAAGTTAACTGTACGCCAAGCGTGGCGTTGACTGACATTCTGATGGAAAGCGATATCGTAAGGGTCGCTTCAACAGTCAAAGACCTACTGCGTGCCTGAGCTTCTAGCTCTTACGTATTATCAGCTAGCGGAGCCCTTAGTCTGTCTCCAAGAGGAGCAGCTTGGGGTCCTCGAGGTATTGCTTAATCGTATTCATGAATTCGGCTGCCATCGCGCCATCTAGGACGCGGTGGTCGAATGAGACTGAAAGGTATGTCATGTCTCGGATGACTATTTGGTTCTCTTTAACAACTGGTCTTTTCGTAATTTTGTGTACGCCGAGTATCGCGACTTCAGGGTAGTTGATGATGGGGGTAGCGAACACGCCACCGATACCTCCTATGTTTGTTATCGTGAATGTGCTCCCTTGAATCTCATCCAGGCTTAATTGCCCTGCTCTAGCTTTCTCACTGAGCTTTTCAATCTCTTCGGCAAGTTGTGTGATTGATTTGTGTTCGGCGTCTTTGAGGACTGGAACGACAAGGCCTTGGTCTGTGTTTGTGGCGATTCCAATGTTGTAGTATTTCTTGAGGACGATTTCCTCTTTCTCGTCATCGAGGGTTGCGTTGAGGTACGGGTACTGTTTCAGGGCGGGAATTAGGGCTTTGATGATGAATGGCAGATAGGTCAGTTTGACGCCACGTTTCTCAGCGGACACTTTAGCCTTGTCCCGGACTTGGACGATCTCGGTCATGTCCACCTCATCCACATGCGTGACGTGGGCGGCGGTGTGTTTCGATTTGACCATTCTTTCCGCTATTTTGCGGCGAATTCCACGCAGCGGAACTCGTTCCTCGGAACCACGCGGGCCTGCGACGGTGACGGCCGCAACTGTAGGGGCCTTTCCGGGTTCCTTGAACTTCCGTACATCATCTTCTGTAATTCGTCCGCCTGGGCCTGTGGCTTGGACCAGTGCTAAGTCGACGCCTTGGTCTCTGGCTAGCTTGCGGGTGGCCGGGGTTGCGAGGATCTCGTGTGGTTTTCTTTGAACGGGAGGTGCAACGGCTCTTGAAGGCGGTTCTTCTGCCTTCCGTGCAGCGAGAGTTGGGGGTGGCGAAGCTGTGGGTGTGGGCGCAGTTGATGCTTCGCCCTTCTCTGCGATTGTTATGAGAACTTGTCCGACTTTTACGACTTGGCCTTCCTTCGCGTTTAGTTTGAGGACGGTGCCTTTCCTCGGCGATGGAATTTCAACGTTGACTTTGTCGGTCATTATTTCGACGAGGGGTTGGTTCTCGTTGACTTCCTGGCCTTCCTTCACAAGCCATTTCACGACCTCGCCCTCGGCTACGCCTTCGCCGACATCTGGGAGTTTGAATTCGAATACCAATTCAGTTCATCCGCTTTCCTAGAAGTTGTGAACTTTCTCGATGGCGTTCAAGACACGGTTCGCGTTGGGCATGTAATTATCTTCCAGCACATAGGGGAAAGGTACGTCGAAACCTGCTACACGCACGATGGGCGCCTCCAGATGCAAGAGGCCGCGTTCTGCAATCTGCGCAGCAATTTCAGCACCGAAGCCGCACGTCTTACATGCCTCGTGAACAATTACGACTTTTCCCGTTTTCTTCACTGAACTCATTATTGTGTCGATGTCGAAGGGGGTTATGGTTCGAATGTCCACGACCTCGACCTTGATTCCTTTGGCAGTGGCGATTTCCGCGGCCTCCATCGCTACGTGCAACATTGCACCGTACGCGAAGACTGTGACATCGTCGCCGTCCCGTGCAACGTTTGCTTTGCCGATCGGAATCGTGTAATCCTCATCCGGCACTTCCCCTCTCACGGTCCTGTAGATTTTCTTTGGTTCGAGGAAGAGGACAGGATCCGGGTCTCTGAGGGCCGATGTGAGGAGGCCTTTTGCGTCGTAGGGCGTTGCTGGAATAACCACTTTCAGCCCGGGGGTATGAGCAAAAAATGCTTCCGTGCTTTGGGAGTGGTAGTGGCTGCCTTTGATTCCCCCACCGTACGGTGTCCGTATCGTGACAGGTGTTGTGAATTGGCCCCCTGAACGGTACCGGAATTTGGAGAGCTCACTTTGGATTTGGTCGAAGGCGGGGTAGATGAAGTCCATGAATTGAATCTCCGGAACAGGCTTCAATCCGTATAGTGCCATCCCAATGGAGACGCCGATTATGCCTGATTCGGCGAGGGGTGTGTCTATGACACGGTTCGGCCCAAACTCTTGGAATAGGCCCTCAGTCGCACGGAATACGCCCCCGTCAACACCCACATCCTCTCCCAACACTACGAGACGGTCGTTGCGGCGCATCTCATCGCGCAGAGTGTGATTCACGGCCTGAACTAGGTTCAGCATCGCCATCTTTTACTTCCCCCCGGCCCGCTCCTCACGGAGCTCCCTCAGCTGCTCTTCCAAGTTCCAAGGCATGTCTGCGTAAACATCAGTGAAGAGCGTCTCAAGGGCAGGTTTGGGCAATTTTTCAGCGTAGGCGACTGCTTCATCAATCTGCTTGTTCGCGTCTTCCTGCGCTTTCTTCTCGTCTGTTTCACTCCAAATTCGCTTCTTCTCCAAGTACTTGCGGAATCGGATGATTGGATCCCTCTTCTGCCATTCCTCAAGCTCTTGTTCGGTCCGGTATTTCTTGGGGTCATCGGAGGAGGAGTGTGGTCCCATGCGGTATGTGACGGCTTCAATGAGTGTTGGGCCTCCACCCTTCCGGGCCTTATCAACCGCCTCCTTCGTGGTTCTGTAAACAGCGAGAATATCGTTGCCGTCTACGCGGACGCCTTCGAAACCATACGCCTTGGCTTTGATCGCTATTGTCTCTGAAGCAGTCTGCTTTTCAACCGGTACCGATATGGCCCAGTGGTTGTTTTGGCAGAAGAATATCGTTGGCGTCTTGTAGACGCCTGCAAAATTCATTCCGGTATGGAAGTCGTTCTCAGAAGTTCCCCCGTCGCCGAAGTAGGCCAAGGTAACAATCGGGTCGCCTCGAATCTTAGCAGCCAAGGCAACACCCACGGCATGCGGAATCTGTGTCGCAATCGGCGCGGAGCCAGTGACGAAGTTCACTGCCTTGACGCCGAAGAGGTTCATCAGCTGGCGCCCTTTCTCAAGGTCCTCAGCATTCGCAAAGTACTGGTTCATCAACTGCTTGAGGGTCACTCCACGCTGGAGCGCCGTCCCAAGCTCCCTATACGCTGGGAAAACCCAATCCTCAGGTTTGAGAGCGTAACCGCTTCCAATTTGCGCCGCCTCTTGGCCGAGACAGCCTATATAGAACCCGATTCTGCCTTGGCGTTGCAGTTGAAGGCCACGAATGTCCAGATTCCTGGTGAGCACCATAAGCCTGTAGAGCCGTTTCAATTCGTCCTTTGGTATCTCCGGCTCCAACTTCTCTACATAATCGCCAGTCGGTTTGATGACCTGCAGAAGTTCAAGACTCAAGGTTTAGCACCTTCAGAGCTTGCATGAAACTGACCCGAAAACAAGACCAACCCTACTAAATCTTGCCCTTCAAGGCAACAGAGGTTTTATCGAGATCCTGCCTATGAAAAGCTCAGAAAGCAGTCGTTGCTGCAGAAAGGAAAATCAGTTTGCGGCTTCCAGCCTCTTGCTGCGAACTAAAGCCTGAACGAAGAACTCCCCGGCCCTGTAGGAGCTGCGGACGAACGGGCCAGACGCTACATAGAGAAATCCGAGATCTTGAGCAATCTGCTTGTAGTACTCGAAGCGTTCCGGTGATACGAATTCACTAACTGGAATGTGTCCCTTCGACGGCCTCAGGTATTGCCCCACTGTGAGGATGTCCACATCGACATTCCTCAGGTCTTTCATGGTCTTGGTAAGGTCGTTTTCACTCTCTCCTAAGCCGAGCATGATAGAGGACTTTGAGTAGACTGACGGGTTGAGGTTTTTGATTCCCCTTAGAACCTTGAGGGATTGCGTGTAGGTTGCTCTGGGGTCGCGCACCTTAGGGGTTAGGGGTTCGGTGGTTTCGATGTTATGTGCTATTACTTCAGGTCCAGCGTCAACGATCTTCTTGACGTGATCCAAATTGCCTTGAAAGTCCGGAATGAGAACTTCAGTGATCACGTCTGGGTCGTGTTGCTTGATGGCTTTGATGGTTGATGAGAAATGGTTTGCGCCACCGTCAGGTAGGTCGTCGCGGTCGACGGACGTTATTACCACATAGCGCAACCCCAAGTCGGCTATGGTTTTAGCAACCTTGAGCGGTTCGAAGAGATCCAATTCTCCGTGTGGGTTTCCAGCCTTGACCATGCAGAACCTGCAGCCGCGCGTGCACGTGTCACCCATCAACATGAAGGTGGCTGTCCCACCACTCCAACACTCAGCCAAGTTGGGGCAATGCGCCTCCTCGCACACCGTATGCAAATCATGCGCGCGCAGTATACCCATAATCTTCTCGTAATTTTCCCCTGTTGGGTACTTCACACGCAACCAGGCAGGCTTAGTTACCTGCGCTTGTTGAATCTGGAGCACACGTGAGTACCTAGGCATGCGCGGACACGAGCACGAATGCTAACCGGAATCGGTCTTTTTGGCTTTTGCTTTGTTGTGGCAGGGTAACCCAATGGCCCGCGTTCAAGAACGAATTCTGAAGGCGAAACCCTCCTTAGGGCCAGCGTGCGACATTCTCTTCTTCAGATCTTGAACCCGAACGCTCCCGCGAAAGATTCTACTCTACGGAAGTTGTTGAGGAATTCAATTCCTTTCTGTGTCAAACTGTACACCTTATCATCCGTCCCAGTCTCCTGAATTACCTCCAAGGTCTTCAACTCATCAAGGTACTTGAGCAACCTATCATGCGACAGGTTCGCCCCATACAAAATTCTGGTCGGTTTGGCTTGGTTGTTTTCGCGTTGAATCACTCGCAGGATGTCCACATAGATTCGCAGCTGAGATCGGTACTTTGCCGCGGCCTTTGCTGGTGTAGCCTGTTCGCCCGGAATCATGTGGGCTGGTTCACCCGAAGCAACATTGCCAATAGGAGAAGGAATCCGAATAGTTGCGCAATATGAGCAAACGCAAAGAACAGGGGAGCTAGAGTGAAGAGTAGAAAGAACATATGGCTGAGGACAAGGGAAACAAAAGCACCTAAGACCAGCAGTGACGTAGTCGTTTTGTTAATGCTATAGTTAATCAACGTTTGAATCGCAATGTAGGCCAATAGAAAAATCAGAATCAATTCTGTGAACGCGTTACGTTCAAATAAAAGAAGGGGAACAGCAGCCATCGCCACCTCCACCCCCATCTTCCTAGTTTGTTGGACGTATGTGAATATGAGAACCCCGTACGCCAAGACCTGGGTGATGAAATTGATCGTGTATCCTATCGGCGCAAGGATCAGAAATCCTCTATGGAACCTTGCTAGCACGACTACAAGGTTCGAAAGGCCCTCAATCAGCAGACCCGCGCCAAGCAAAACGAAGCTGAGGTTGAGATATAGAAGCGTTCTCTCCTTCGACAGGCGGTAGCCCTTCAACGCCTGGTACGCAACCGCGATGGCGATCGTGAAAGCGATAAACTCCATCAAGGAATCGAATCCAAAAAACCACGCCGGAGTAGGCAAGAAGTTTCAGCTCCACGAATTTGCTACCAACCTGGGGCATACTTTTCAGTGTTATGCATCAATCGTTCACCTTACCTTCGGAGAATTGGAATTGCTGTTCGAGACGAGGGGCATGTTGTCAGGTTGTGGCGAGCGGCATTAGTTTGTCTTTCATAAAGAACCCCTTAAGCCCACATTCCTCGCAATGGGCCCCAAGCTGCAAGTCCGAGCCGTCCTCGTAGTATATAGTTAGGGTTCTTAGACCACATCTTGGACAGAGGTCGCCGTTCGTTGTATCCATCAGTTACCACGTACTAAACACATACACCGCCATATAGGCTTGAGAGGTGGGTGAAAATGACATAAACCTGCCTATCGGCTGCCACCGGGGGAATTTACCTCCCGGACGCAAGGCCTACCGCGGTCAATACTACCCCACCAAGCGAAAGTAACCCCTCTGAGTAAAGTCATTATTCGCTATCACCACCGCGAAAGTGCACAACGAAAACTACGCAAACACGATCGCTGAGCTTGCCACCCATATCAGGAGCTACGATCGCGGCGTTTCCACATTTCCGAGCAGATTCCGATAAGATTCCGTTGGATTTCAAGAGTCCGAAGGGACTCCCCATCATGTGATGGAGGAGCCACTTTCAGATTCGCTCGATGGTGGGGCCGAAGGGTTTGCTAGCGCATCGCAAGCTGATTTCTTCCTGCATCCTCCAAACTTCATATCCGACCAGTTCCTAACGGAAGTTCGGGAAACGCTCGCCTTGGCTTCGCCCAAAGAAACCAATGACATGCTGCGTTGCCCAAGCTGCGACGCCGAACCTATCGTATCGAGCCAGAGCGAATACAAGGTTGAACACTTCGGCTCAGTACTAATCATAGTATCCACATGCCAAAAATGCGGATACAGGCACACTGACGTCATGACTCTTACAACACGAGAACCGGCAGCGCTCTCCGCAAAAATCACCACCGTCGACGACCTGAACATACGCGTAATCAAATCAGGTACAGCAACCGTCAGTATACCAGAATTCGGTGCCACAATTACACCCGGCCCATACAGTGAAGGTTTCATAACGAACGTGGAAGGAATCCTCGAAAGAATCGAAGACGCACTTACATTCATGCTCACATCAACGACTGGAAAACGATTAGCAAAAGGTGAGAAAATGCTAAAGCAACTAGAAATGATGAAAGAGAAACCGAGAAAATTCACACTTGTAATCAAAGACCCATTCGGGAACAGTGCGCTTGTTTCTCCTGATCCCACGAAGATTCAGAAACGCAGGCTCACAGAGCAAGAACTACTCAAGACAAAATACGGGCAATATGTGGTAGACCACAGAACCATACAGCAATGACCAAGTGGTCCTAGGACATCTTCGAGAGAAGGCCTGTCGTTGCGCCAAGAGAGAGTTGGATGGGCTGACGGAGTAGTGTTTGATACTGGAGGCCCTCGCCTAATCTTTGATCCGACTTCGGGCAGGCCCTTGCGTGGCGATTGGCATGCCTTCGTCACTCACGCTCACTCCGACCACACCTATGGCTTCGCCACATCAGCAAAGAAGTACTCAACTCAGGAAACACTGAGAATCTACGAATCACTGAAAGAGAAGACCGTCAAGAACACTCAGCCTGTCAAAGTAGGGGAAACGCTCCGGTTCGATCAAACCGAAGTGAAAGTTTTGAACGCGGGACACATGCTCGGGTCATGTCAGTATGAAGTCGTCGCCCCGAACTTCACAGCGATCTATACTGGCGACATTAACTGCGTAGACACCCTTACAACACAGGCTGCTGAGCACAAGTCATGCGATTACCTGGTTGTTGAAGCGACCTACGGGCACCCTTCCTATCTCTTTCCAAGAAGGAGCACCATGTATGCGGACATTGTCAGGTGGTCTGTGACAGAGATTGAGGAAGGAAAGACCCCCACATTCCAAGTATACTCATCCGGGAAACCCCAAGAACTAGTGAGGCTCTTCAACGTTTACACCAAGATCCCCGTTCTTTGCAGCCCAACTATCACCCGCGCCAACCAAGTCCACGATGAGAACGGTGTCAAGTTGGACTACCATGATTCATCGACGACTGAAGGAAAACGCATGATGAAGAAAGGCGGATGCGTTTACATCACCACCGGCAGAGGGGACGATACCCCGAAGAACGCCTCGCGCGCAGTCACGACCGGTTGGGCGCTTCGGCAGGCGTTCAGAAGATCCACTTCTTTTCCTCTCAGCAGCCACGCTGATTACGATCAGCTGATGCAATTCGTGAAGGAGGTTAACCCGAAGAAGGTCTACATCTTCACGGGGTACACGGACATCCTAGCGTCCCAGATCGAACGAAAGCTAGGAATCAGAGCGGCTCCTCTGCCAGTGATCGCCCAAACTAAACTATTGGATTTCAAAGAGACGGTTACTTGAACGTCAAGTACATGAAGAGGCTTACAGCGATGATGCCGATGGACATCATAATGACGACTTCAGGGCGGACTTTTACCCCTGGCGTCTCTTCCTCGAAGAACCGGAGTAAGCCTGCGCTCGCAGCGGGCATTGGCGCTTCCCGCTTACGCCTTTTTTCACGTTTCGACAAGGTTCAGCGTTCACTGTATCTATTTGGCCTTTGCTGAGGCAATTAAACTTTCATTTCCAGAGTGCTTGTGGAAGCCTCAGCTAATCTTGATGTATTCGTATGCGTTCCTGGCGCTCTCGAAGCAGTAGTGAACATTCTGGAAGTTTTTCCTGAACTCTGCAACACTCTGTTTGACCTTCTTTGGCTCCTCTTTGTCTACTACGACGCGTTTGATGAACCGCGCCACTTCGACCATATCGCTTTTCTTCATTCCTAGGCGAGTGACCTCTGAGGTTCCAATGCGAATGCCGCCGGGGTTTTGGTAGTGCCTTCCGGCTTGGATGTCACCTGGTAGCAGTTGTCGGTTAACGATTATGTTTGCGTTCTCAAGGGCTCGCTCCATGTCTCCGCCCAAACCATATTTCGTCACATCGACGGCGATCTGGTGGGATTCCGTGAAACCCTTGTGCTCCGCAAGACCGGTCAATCCTATATCGTTCAATGCTTGGCCGAGCGCCTTGGCGTTTGTGATGACTTGTTCTCCGTATTGTTTCCCGAATTCGAGCATTTCAGCGAAGGCAACGGCTTTCCCAGCGAGGTTGTTAAGGTGGTGGTTGCTTGTGTTTGATGGAAACGTTGCTTTCTTGATCTGTTCAGCGTATTTTTCGAATGAGATGACCGCTCCTCCTTGGGGGCCGAACAGCGTCTTGTGAGTACTCAACGATACGGCGTCCGCGCCTTCTCTTAGGGGGTCTTGGAAATGGCCTCCAGCAATCAACCCAGCAACGTGGGCTGCGTCGTAGGCGACGCTTGCCCCAACGCTGTGCAATGCCTCAACCAATTCTCTGATAGGTTGCGGAAACAGGAACAAGCTGCCACCAAACATAGCTAGCTTGGGTGGTTTCTTTTCCTCCACAGCCATCTTCTGGATCTTCTGTTTCGTCTTGTCGACATCGATGTTCATCTCTTTCCGGTCAAATACAAAGTAGTCCACATCTAAACCGCGGACTGCACCTGCGGTTCCGGAGAAGTCCTTACGGCCTGTGGAGATATGGCCGCCGTTAGGTATGGCCAACGCGAGCATTCGGTCACCGGGGTTTGTGAAAACCGTGTAAATGACCAAGTTCGAGCAGACACCTGAAACTGGCCTGACGTCAACAAATTCGGCGCGGAAAAGTTGCTTCGCCAAGTCTATGCAGAGTTGCTCAACTTGGTCTATGTATACGCAGCCCGCGTAGACGCGCTCCCCGACCCATCCATACGGAGGCTTAGGCGTTTGTGCCTAGGCCTTTTCCGCGTACCGGTTCCCGAAGTCTGAAACGATGGCTTCGCGAACCGCGGGGCTGGGAACGTTCTCCGATGCTATCAACGGGATTGATTCGGAGAACCACTTATGGTGCTGTTCCAGGAGCTGCAGCACCTTATCGTGGGACTCCTTTGGTGAGGCTAATTCAGACACCCAACCCAATCAGAAACGCATTATCTCTTAATTTCTTTGCCCCGATTACACGCACTGAGATTAACAAGCCCAAGGAACCATGAACTAGCTAGTTGAGGTTGAAAATGAACCGAGTGACCTAGACGGGCGTAGAGCAAGCAAGTGCGCTTCAATGTGAATCAAATCCAGCCAAGCAAGCTCTGCAAGAACCGTCCTGTATTCCGACCCCTTTCGCGCCCCATAAGTTGGAGGAGATCCATTGGCTCATCTATATCGAACCCAATCCCTTCCAACCGCACGACTTTGCAACTCAGACCTTTCCTTTTGGCGAGCAACATGTGCCTTTCGCAACTGTTCTTGCCGAAAGCAGGCCGAATCATTCTGGCTCTTTCCAAGAGCAGAGCATTGGTCCCAGCTCCATCCTTTGATGGGTTCAGTGTGACCGCGTAACCACTGGACTGTTTCAGGAATTCATCAACATCTCTGCCCGTAATCAGAGGCAGGTCCGCGTGCACGATCAGAGTTGCCGATGTGTCTCCTCTGTCTGTCTGCATGATTGCGAGTATCAGTGCCTTGTTTAGACCGCGCCTCCTCGCCTCCCAGACGAACCCTGCGCCAAACTTCTCCGTGATTGCTCGCAGTTTCCTATCTGCGCTTACAACAGTGACGGACCCAACTCTCCGAGCCTTACCCAAAGCAAAGAGTACGTCTTTGAGCATGGCAACCGTTAGGTCTGCTCTCCCCTTGGAATCGAGCAGAGACGAGAGGCGAACCTTTGATTTGCTTAGGACTTTTACCGGGACGATTGCGTGCACGGCCCGGCGTTGGGGTGACTGGGAAGTCAACTTTCTATTTCACTTAATGCCAGCCTAGCCAATCTGACTTTGTCAGCCATTGTTTTCATGAGTGCCTGTGTGACGGTAGCTTTGATTCCGAGAGCCTCTATCTTTGGCGCGAGCTTTCTGTCAACACGGTCTATGATGATTGTGTCAAGAAAGTCGCGGTAGCATTCAGCTACACCAAACGCGCTCGGTTCAACACCAAGTGATTTCATCAATTTGTCAGCAGGTCCCTTCACAGTTTTCCCACCAATGATCGGACTAACCGCCACCACTTTCGTTTTGGCACGTTGTAGAGCGGCCCTGATTTTTGGAACTGCGAGAACCGCGCCAATGCTGACGATTGGATTGCTTGGACAAACAAGGACACCTTTTGCCCTGGTAATTGATTCAAGAACCCCATCAGCAGGTTCGGTTGATTTTGCGCCCTCGAAGATCACCCTATCGATCCTTGGCCTCGTTCCTCGTTTGACCATATATTCCTGAAAATGCATGCGCCTTCCCCGCGAAGTTACGTATGTCGTTAATTGATCGTCCGTGGCAGGCAACAACTTCACTCGAAGCCCAAGGCTTCGGACGAGGTCATGTGTTACTTTCGAGAGCCGACTTCCTCTGCGAAGTTGTTGGGTCCTATACAGGTGTGTGGCCATGTCCCGGTCGCCAATGTGGAACCAAGTCTCGTATCCATATTTGCAAAGAATTTCCTGACAATGAAAAGTGTCTCCGCGAAATCCCCATCCTTTGTTTGGATCCACTAACCCGGCCAATGTGTACGCAACTATGTCCAAGTCTGGTGAAACATGAAGCCCGTAAATCTCAATGTCGTCTCCGACATTGCCTATGATTGTGACTTTTTCTTGCGGAACCACGCGGACAAAGCCCTCGAGGAACCTTGCCGCTCCAACTCCCCCGGCTAACGCTACGATCAAGAATTGGCCCTGTTCGATTGGTTACAGCTACTTTCTGGAAAATCTGCTAATCCATGGGTGCTCTGAAGCAATCTCAGGAACCCTCAATGTCAACGGTGTGAAGATTGTGTACGGAACAACGACCGAAAATACAGCGTGCATCGCGTTGAATATACTCGTGAAGAAGAGCATCGACATCAGAACCTGCCACGGTCCTGCGAACCGCAAGCCTAGAGTCGCTTGGAGTGTACGTTGGCTAAAGCCAAGGTAGTCTATTCCAAAGATTACTGGCCCGATAAACGTGAAAACGAAATAGTTCACAATCAGCAACACCCCAACTCGAGCCACAGTTGCCAACCCGAGCATGAAACCCAAGGCTAAGGATACACGCCGAAAACGCCCGCCAAACTGACGGTACAGCGCGCTGCCTACCCAAAGTCCAATTAAAGTTGACAAGACTGCCGCGAACTTTACAGTCGGGCCTAGCGGCGTGTCGATTCCTGTAGCCATAAGGAATATCCATTGGACTGTGGCCGAAATCAAGGCCGCTATCGGACCAAATATCAGGAAGGCCAATACTGAGAACAGTTCGGCTGGGTCAAAGCGCAAGAATGGCAGTATCGGGAAGAATGGTTGGATATTGGCTGGAATGATAATTTCCGAAATTGCGGCTAGGCTTCCTAAGATCGCAGCTCCTGTAAGGCCGACACTGCGCTTTGCAAACAACCCCTCCGCCATCTAAACCACAAAAATGCGCACAAAAGGCCTCAACTACTTAACCTTTCCATTATGACAAACTTACGAAATAAACATGGTATTATGAGTTATTTATTATACCATCAATGTTTCTTTGTGAAAGTTTTCGCTCTCGCAATCATATCGCGAAGCAACTCCACGTTCATAGGTGAAAGGACACGAGACCTTCCCACTTCGTATACTTGAAGCAAACCCGCGTCCCTGAGGACTTCAACATGCCTGTACACGCCTCCGTAATCCATCTTCAGGTTGCTGGCGACTGCGGTTATGTGCAGAGGCTTCTTACTGTCCATGAGCATCAACAGAATTCGAAGCCTAACCGGGTTTCCGAGTGCCCCGAAAATCGCGGACGCAGACTTCAGGTCTTCGGTGGTAGACATTTGAATAATCCAGCTTAACCGGGGCTTGCTATTAGGATTGTCAACAGTTAATCCTTCCCTAAGCCCTTTCTCACTGAGTATTCTTTCATGTGCTCTTCGGAACAGAAGTGGAAGGTCTTCAGCTGCCCATCTTCTTGAATGGCTAAAGATTGCGACTGCATAAGGTTGAGTATCTTGCCGCACTGGTTGCACATTACCTTCATGCTCAACCCTACGGGGGAAACTCTAGCTCACGTAGTGGAGTTCCCTGTCTCCACCTTTTTTGCCCTCGTGCGGGAACGTTCCCCGAGACATGTCCTTCGCGCGCCGCACCGCTTCATTATTCTCCTTTGCTTGTTTGTCGAGTGCGGTTAAGTCAATCGACGTGTTGAATAGTTTCATCGACAATCGCAGAGCGGCTTTCGCTGCATTGGCGTCAAGCGTGAGATAGCCAGGTGTCTCGGCAAGAAGGCAAATCGCAGGCAGATTGCGCGTTTTTGCTAACCCGAAAATCAAGCCGTTGCTTCCAGTGATTGCTCCACCTGCAAGTTTCACTGCACCATAACCTTCCAACTCCTTCACGAGGTCAGCATCGGTTGCTCCAACGTACACTTTCGGTTCTTCAGTGAACTTATCCGTTGCCATTCCACCCATCGTAATCACCCTCGCGACTTGGAACTTGTTGGCGAGCTGCAGAACCACGTCCGCCAACTCATATTGCCCTTCAGGCGAATACGGCTGCTCATCCGCGGTGAAGAGCAGCAGGTCTGGTGCAGGACTTTTGTTCTTCCAGAAGTAGAACTCACCTTTCATCAACTTGACGATACCATCGTCTGTTAACCAAACCTTAGGCGAAAACATGGGAGAGAAAATCTCGGCGAAAAGCTCCGCCTTGAGTTCCTTCTGGAGGTGGTTAACCGCCAACCAAGCGACCGAGCCGATCCCCGGAAGCCCACAGATCATTACTGGTTTGCTGAGTTGGGGCTCCTGGTAATACCGAACCTCTGTTTGCATCAGGCATCGCTCACGTTTGGACCTGCATACCAAATTGAGGAATAGAACGGGGCGGGTAATTAGTATGTTTGTGGATCTGCCCAGATTCAATCATTCATTGTGTGGGCAGTCTTTGTTGTCCGTACGGGGTCAGGCTCCAAGTAAATGGCCTCGTCTTCGATCCTCTTTCCACCAAACGGTCTTTTTTCATACTTTTGAGATGATAAGCCACGCAGTTGTATGATAGCGTGGTTTCCTTTGCTATTTCAGGTGTAGTCATGCGTCCCCGCTCGAGCGCGGACAGAATCTTTGACCGCGAAACCAAACCCGCTTTAACATTGCGCTTTGAAGTCAAGTAAGCCTTCGGATTAACTCCAGATCGTTTGGACATTGCACCAACTCAGACGAACTGCGCCAAAGATGGCTGTTTCCTCTTTTCCTCCTGCTGGCTAAAGAGGGATTTGATTTCCTCCCGAAGGAGAAGCACGCGTTGCTCGTGGTATTTTCCGATGTTGTATCGTTTGATCAAGTCTTGGGCTACGGTCAAGTATTTCTCCACACCGCCCCTGTAGACCGTGAGTGAGAGTTTTCCACCGCACCTAGTGCATATTCCCTTTAGTGGGACGCGCCTAAATTTCGAGTTGCATTTGGTGCAACGAAACTTTTGCCCTGCGAAAGCTTTCAGGTTCCCTGCCAGATCTCTCATGAAATGCGTCGAAAGAACTCGTTTCGCAACCTCCCCGGCTTCTACGGCTTTGATGGACTCCGCCAACTTCAGCTGCAATGTAACTTTGTCCAGCATTGAACCCAGCTTCTTGTACACGCTTTCCAGGTTCCCACTGTTAACATCGTTCACGCCATGCGTGAAGCCAAGTGACTCCAACACTCCTTCGGTTCCGAGGCGGGCCTGAACGGTCTCAATGAGTGCGGCCAAACCCTTTGGGTCGGCCCGTCGCGATGCTTCTTCGTAGAACCTAAGAGGTAAGCGTTCTTGGGTTTCAATATTGAAGGCTTGGCGCGCAATTTCCCTCGGTTTCATCGCCACCGTGAGAAGGATAGGTGCATCCATGATTCCCCCAATCCTTGATGGAAGGAAATGCTTCGAGAAATTGAGAAGTACGTCAAGGGCGAGGCTAACTGAATCTTCGTCGCCATCACAATCTCTTCTCTTGGCAGCATGCCAAAACGGGTGGGCGAAACAGACGCTTGCCTGTGTGAACCCCACTATTCGGCCGATTACCCCAACTGAGGTGTGGGGAGAAAGCCCGACAACAAGCTGACCTACCATGTCCTGCCTACTTTTTGCTCGGTAGAAAGGTTGCACGCCGTAGAATGTTTGAAGCATTTCATCGAGGAATTTTGCTACGCTGACGAAATAGTCTCCGCACTGTCCAGGGACGATTATGTCGTGAACTTTGAGGTTAACACATTGTGATTCAGATTCCAAGGGTCTGCCAGTTATGTCGTGGGTGTAACCTAGGTGCCTTAGCCTGTCTACTGGAACTCCCACTTCTTTCGAATTGAAATGGGTGAGCGGCGCGTTCGTCGCGTCGAACCGAATTGTCCCATCCTTGAAAACTGACACATCATGCTTTGCTCGCAGCAGCCCTTTCTCTAGGGCCTCTGGGGTCTTCGTGTCGTTTGTGAGGCCCCGCACTCCTTTTACTGCTTCCGGAACGACTGTGAGCGCCAACCTTCGTTCGGCCGAGGTCAAGAGGTCCCGAAGCGCGACACTCCGTCGATCATAAGCTTGGGCCTTGCCCTTGCACGATGGGCAGGTTTTCTCCTTACTCTCAGCCCCACACCTCTGACACCAAAATGCCTGATTGGTGGGTTCCCCGCATTTTTCGCAGAGTCCCAAGTGGGTCACGTTGCCGCATTTGGCGCATTTTCGGAATGCAATGTCAACCGAAATCAATGAGTGCGCATTTGCGGCTTCGATTACGTTCCGCCTAACCCCTCCAGCCAAGCCCAACGGGAATAGGCAATGAACGACGGGGCGCATGTCGCGCCTTTTCGCTTTTTCTGGCCTACCCATTCTGGCGCCTACGTATACAGGGGCTTTCCGCATTACTCGCATGCCGCTTGCATGCAGTATTTTCTCGAAGACATCCTTACCCTCTATAGCTCCTAGAGGGGAAGATAGCCCCAGGCAATCGTGCATAATCGGAGACTCGTCGTCAAGGTGAATACTGCCGTCTTTGACTTTGTGCGGTACGCACAGGTTTTCCAGAATCGCCTTCACTCGTGACTCGTTCTTTGTGGAGATGTGTTCCCGTGATAGATTGGTCAAGTTTGAATCCGCAAATCGGGCCCGTAGGTAGTCAAAATCGGCGGGGTCGATATTATCCCAGAACCAAGTGTACTTGGGGTGCAAAGGTACCTCTGAACCCTTCGCGAACCGCAGCGCCTCTTCCACAGTGGGTGCGAAGTCCGCCGGGTTTTCCATGAATCCCGATAATCGCTCCCGGTCGATTCCTACGTGTTCTGACAAATCCTTTACCCCGCCGTAGGGTGCGGTCGAACGCAGCTTGACTAGTTCAGCCCACCATTCCTCAACAAAACCTGATGGTAGGAGTGGACGGTTGTTTTCAAGAAATTCTCCAAAGCCCACCAGCAGGTCACCGAGAAATAGAATCATCTCAATGGAATCAATTGCCTCCTCTGCCTCATGTGGGTCTGAAAGTCTGACAACGGAGCCATCTTTGAGCTTGACAATGGGGGGCTCTATTGTATCAACCGATGCCGCTATGCCCGCTTTTCCTGGTTTCTCCAATCGTAATTGCGTTCCAACTGCGATGAACTTGCCTAGGGCGATCATGGTTGATGGGTGTAATCCAATGGCGGCTAGTCCAGTGTTTCGTGCCCTGCCATATCTGAGACGGAAACCGCCTGGAAACTGGGGGAATGAGAAGATGGGCCGCCCTCCCAAGACATCTTCCATGAACATGAATTCACGTGCTTCATCGGCCTCCTGTACTGGTGGTTTGATTTCCCTCAGCCAGCCCCATCCTTCAATGCTCAGGCCTTCCACAACTTTGAGGACCTTGTGGCTCCTCCCAATCAGTCCATCATGAACAACCCTCAGAGCCCCGCCTCTCACTCTGTTTGTGTCTATTCTTGGAACATTGCGGTAGGCGCTAACCTCAAACGGGTCGGTTTCAACGCCGTTTACTTCAACAGGCAGACGCATGATAGCGTTGAATAGCTCCTCGTCTGATACTTTGAACTGGAACCGTGCAACCTCTCGTTCATAGAGACGCAACTCTTCTACGAAACGCTTGGCCTCCAGCTCAGTGGCCTTGTACTTTCCCAAACCCAACTCGTGTCGAACGAAGTCTGCGATTACCAGAATGAGAGCCATGTCGGTTCCGCCGGCAGACCGGATGGGGCCGGCAAAGTAAACGGCTAAGTACTTTGATCCGTCTTGATTCTGCTTTATTCTGACACTCGAGATGCCTTCAATCGGCGCGGCGGTTATACCTTCGTCCAATATCGCGGAGGCGGTTCTCACAGCTTGTTCAGCGGCTCTCTCCCCATCAACAGCATAGCCTCCAAGAGAGATTTCCTCCGCGATTTTCAGCGCCACAAGCTCTCGTTGCATGAGAAGTGAGAGCTCGCGGATCCTGGCCGCGATTCCCGCTGGTCCTACTGCCTTCTCAACCCGCTCCGCCACATCATGTGTGACGAGTGATTCCGGTTCACGTGAAGGGTCGAACCCTTTCGCACGTGCCTGTCGCGCAAGGTCGTATATTTCATCGAATTGGCTCTTCAATAGTTGGAAATAAGCATCATTTCCACTGAGAACCGTTTCCCCCATTGAAGTGGCCTAGTCTAGAAGATGCCCTGCCCCGATTTAACACTGAGAGGCCATTTCGTAAGGGCCAAACTGATACTAAGCAGTTTGCTGGGGATTCTCCGCAGGAGACCTATCTTTTCCATAGAAGGTGTCAGTGAACTTGCAGTATATGTCCACAATCTGGCTCGATGGTGTCGCCTCAAATTCTTGCTTCAAGCCACACGACCCGCACTGCACAGTTGCCATACCGGCACCCGGGGGAAGCTTCACGCGGATCGACTCTTCGCCGCATGAAGGGCAAGTGAATACTGTTGGAAGCTTCTTCTTGACTACTTTGACTACCCTTCTTCGCCGTCGACCCAACTTAACTTCCACTTCTCTAGTTGCAGAGTGTGATGATGGAGCGGGTTATTTCAAGCTTCCATATTGTAGACATCAATCTTCTTACTGGTGATTTGGCCGCGAGAAAATCCGTGATGGGACGTTGACGATCGATCGAATGTTGGGAGCCCTCGTCGCGCGAACCGGAACCAACAGGTCATGCCTGCAACTTGGGTGGCGGAAAAGGCCTTAAATGAATACAAAAGCGTATCCACTGGGGAGTACCAACCTCGGAACAACCAGACATGGCTTCAGATGCCCGCGAATCAATTCGCGACCAGCTACGTGACCCCGTGACGAAGCTCCTTCTGACGAACAGTCAACTGACCAGCGCCCAACTGGAAACCTTACTGGCTGAGTCCCTATCAACCGACGCCAAAAAAAGTAAGAGACCCCTTTTCAGGCCGTCAAAGACGAGAATTAGCCGTGGCGCCTATAATCGAAGCCTATTGCAAGCCCAAAATAACGTAATTCGCTCAATATACACCGTTTTACTGCTGGGGTACGTTGGTTTGTTCGACAACGCGGCCCTTCAGCCATTCATTGAGTTATCCGACACAATCCAAAGCTACGCCCAAGAATTGCGTAAGAACACTCCCACAGATCGAACCGCCGTGGAGCAACTCAATCATAGACTTCTGGAAGGCATCTCAGCCCTCGCCAATCGACAAAGCTTCAAAGACATCCTGTGACATCACATTGACATGTGAGCTCCGCTTTCCCGATCATGAACCCAGGTGTGACATCACGTGACATGGCAACTCACTGCTTTGAATGGTGGAAAGGTTTTCAGCCACCGATTTCAACGAGAAACCTCAAAACAAGGCGTTTCTGTGCTGCGAAACTCCTGGCAGTTGGGTTCTGTGACATCACTGTGAGATTACGCTTCATCATCGCTTCGTCACATCACCATCACGGTGATGTCATTGATGCCGTGTGATGTCACGTTGTGCGAAGAGGTTAAAACACTCAGGGTGACGTGATGTCATTGAGCCTTGGATCCATTCGCTGTTGCTGTTGACGCCGCTTCAATTGTAGTGCTGATTTTCGTCTTGGCCGTGGGCAGAAAGACGGTACGTTATTTCAAGCAGAGCAAGCAAGCGGTTACAGAATCAGCCTCTCTGATCAGTGTAGTTGTGGACGCGTTATCATCGCGGGTTGAGGTCTCTGAATCGATTGTGAACGAGGTCAAATCAGGGTTTGAGGCGCTAAACCAGCGCAACGGCAACTTGGAGGAAGACCAAGCCAAGCTCCGGACTGGATATTTGCAGCTCTTGGACCGGCTTGAGGAGATCCTGTCCAATGACAAGAAACTGATTTCGGAGCTTGAGCAGTTGAAGACGAAGGTCGCAGCAGCTCAACAGGCGCCCCCCGTTCCAGCAAGTACATCTCAACGTGAAAGGACTGGAACATTCATCGGTGGCGGTGATATTCTGAGTTCCTTGACATCGACTGAGCGACAAACGCTTGAAATCCTTAGCCTGGAAGGCCCGAAGGCAGCGCCTGAATTGGGACGGCGACTTGAGAAATCTCGGGAACACACATCACGGCTAATGAAGAAACTGTACCAAGAGGGGTATGTCGACAGGGAGTCGAATCATGCTCCCTTTAGGTATAAGGTGACTGATACGGCACGGTCGGCGATTGAGTCTGCCGAGAAAACACTCACTGCGAAAGTGTCGGAGAAGGCTTGAGCCTGTACAGCCAGTGTGATGTAGACCCACTTCTCTCAAGAGTTCCCCGATCCACTAGGCGTGAAAGGTATGTTGAGACAGCTCCGAAGCTGAAATCGTCTCCCCAAGTTTCACTGTAGGTTTGCCAGAGCTCCTTCGAGTCGAAGCTATGGTCCGAGAGTTTTGTGTTAATTACGTCCAAGAGCCGGTTCATTTTGCTTTCGTGTGGGGTATGAGGAAGAGTCGTGGTTGGGTTTGACTCAGCAACAATCTCAGCGTATTCCAAGAGCCGGTTCACTTTGTCTATCGTAAGGTCTCCCTCAATCGCGACGCTGTGCTTAACGCCGGCGCGATCGAAAAATTCGAGTTTGATCTTTTTTTTCATGGAAGACCAACTGAATAGTAGCTGTCCACATGTAATAAGTTGAACATAGTTGTTGATCCATAAGTATGGTCATTTCCATCGGTAAAATAGACCGTGCACTGGAAATGAAGGGGTAATTGTGCTGTTCAACTGTTGTCCACATGTTTTGCGAACAAGTACTTACTGATTAAGGGTGTATAGAGAAGCCTAACCCCTCTGTTTCAACTGGACTATTCAATAAATTCTATCAATGCACTTGATTCATTCAGCACTGGAAAAATTGAGTATGTTGTATACAGAAACTGACACATTGTACTTTAGGCATCTTCTGCGCAGCTACTAATGACATTTTCTTTCCCCTACTCCCATCCACCAAATGACATATCGTGTTTGGAGTGGAAGCGTAGGGGTGCGGGGGTTCTTTCATTGCTCTTGTTAATGGTTTACAACAATTTTTGAGAGTAGTACCCACGGTTCATAGCACGTCATTCCAGTGGTTTTAGTTGGTTTTCTTGTACAAGAATGGTTAGCAATGTTTCAACATGCAATGGTGGCATTACCATTGGAGGTGGACTAAATCACAACCACAACGGACGCCCTAGAAAGTATATTCGACAAATATCTCTCGCCAGCGAGGATTTTCGCAGAAAGAGATGTTCTTAGGCATGATTACATGCCTCCGCACCTGCCGCATAGAGACGAGCATATTCAGCGTCTTGCGGGTATACTTGCGCCAGCACTTCACCAATCTAAGATATCGAACGTTTTCGTTTACGGCAAGACTGGGACCGGAAAGACGATCGTCACGAAGTTCGTTCTCGACAAGCTGGAGAAGAAGGCGAATGAACTAGGGGCACCAGTGAAGCTTGCCTACATTAACTGTCGTTTGGCTGGAACGAACTACCGCGTTCTGGCAGAAATCTGTCGAGCCATTGGCGTCGACGTTCCATTTACAGGGATTGCTGTTGGGGAGCTGTTGGACCGTTTTTCGAATGGAATCAACGCAGATAGAACAGCGCTGTTGGTTACCTTGGACGAGATTGATGCTCTCATAAAGCATAATGCTGATGATTCTCTACTATACGAGCTGACCAGGATAAACGAGAACCTCAACTCGTCCTGGATTAGTGTCGTCGGAATATCTAACGACCTTCACTTCAAAGAATTCTTGGATCCGCGGGTTCTAAGTTCGCTCAGTGAGGAAGAGGTTGTCTTTCGCCCGTACCTCGCAGATGAACTGTTCGATATTCTTCAAGAGAGAGCTAGTGTTGCGTTCTTGAAGGGAAGCGTTGAGGAGAACTCTGTCAGGCTATGTGCGGCCCTAGCAGCGGGCGAGCATGGTGACGCTAGGCGCGCCTTGGATCTTCTGCGGGTTGCTGGGGAACTAGCGGAGCGAGAAGGGGGTGCCCATGTGCAAGAGCAGCACGTTCGCTTGGCGCAGCAAAAGATTGAGCACGACCGCGTTTCGGAGGTGTTGAAATCTCTGCCTGCCCACTCAAAGATCTTGCTTGTTGGGGCATATCTCCTGAACAACCATTTGCCGGCCCCGGGCGGGGCGATAACGGGAGACGTTTACGAGGTTTACCATGAACTCTGCTCAATGAGTGACTTGGAACCGTTAACACAACGGAGGGTTAGTGGGTTAATCAACGAATTGGACGTGATGGGCATACTCAACGCACGGGTCGTGAGTTTCGGCCGTTACGGGAGAACCAAGAAGATCAGAATCGGGGTCGCTCCTCGCGTAATCGCCGACACATACGCCGAGGATAATCTTGCTGGCAGATTGTTTGGTTACGTCCCGAAATCGTTACAGAAACACCATGCATGACTTGCGCATTGTCGGAGTCGACGATGGCGCCTTCCGTCCGAACAAACAAACGATACAACATACGCTTCTAGTGGCCGTTCTATTCCAAGGCCTACGCGTACAGAGTGTTAAAACGAGTCGCATAGAAGTTGACGGTCGAGATTCCAATGCTAAGATGGTGGCGCTCTTGAAGACTGTGCCACATAATGTTGCCATGTTGTCAGGAGTTTCGTTTGGGGGGTTCAACGTTGTGGACATTGCCAAACTTGCGCGGGTCACGAAGAGGCCTGTTATCGCGGTAAGTGGTGAAAAACCACACAATGCGGCAGTCTACAGGGCACTACGTAAGCACTTCAAGGATTGGAAGGAACGCTGGGAAGCCGTGCAAAACGCAGGGCCACTTTACTCATGTAAACCCCTGCGAAACGAACCAAAACTCTTCTTCGAGGTGAAGGGAGCATCTCCTGCCCATGCGAGGAGCATAATTCGCTCCACAGCCACAATCTCACGCCTACCCGAGCCAATCAGGGTAGCAAGAATCCTCGCTCGGACATTGAGCTGCCTTGATTAATCTAGAAACTTGATGGGACGGACCTCGAGGGTGCTCAGATTAACTGCAGTTAGGATCCCAGGCGTGGGCACAAGCCCCACTCGTTTTTGGTAGTCGGTCTGGGCTTGCCAAGCGCCGGAATTCACAATTTGCGTGCCCCGGTAGTTCTCGAACTTGACCACATGAATGTGGCCGGATTGGAATATGTCTGGGACGTCCTCTATGACGAGGTGGTCAACTTTTTCTGGCGAAATTGAGGTTCTGTTGCCATACTCTGAGGCAAGGTGCCGGCACTGTAGTTGAAGCCTCATCGCCTTTTCAGGTTGCGTGAAATCGACGTTTGGGACACTCGTGATTACGTCGTCTAGGCTTCTGCCATGGTGTAGAAGTAGCTTGACATCATGGAGAGCGACCTCGCAGGGGTTACCGAGGGAGATTAACGCCCGGCTTTCGTACAAGGGCTCTCCGAAGTCTTTCGGTATGGCTGGTTGTGGGAGCGCCTGCCTAACTGGGTCGTGGTTACCTGGCAATATTATGGTTTCAATGTGGTCTGGAATCTTTCCGATATATTTCGCCGCTTCCTTGTACTGTTCGTAGAGGTCTATGATCTCCAGCTCGTGTTCTTGGCGAGGATAGATTCCGATACCGTCGACTATATCGCCGCAGATCGTAACGTATTTCGTGCGTTCAGCCATAGCCCTTTGATCTGGTGCGCCGGTTTTCATGTTCAACCAGTCGAGAACCCGGCTCAAGGCGTCACCTAGAAACTTCTTGCTCCCAATATGCAGGTCCGACAGGAGGACTGCCCACACTTCCTCGTCAGCCAAGTGTGGCTTATGGTCGGGGATGTCGGGAAGCAGGATCTCCTTGGCGACAATAAGGTCACCCTTTGCGCGGACGCCGGAAATGCAGACCACCTGATCTAGGGGGGTCTTTTGTGCCACTTCATAGGCACTGCGCTCTTCGGGAGAAACAAGTACGGTTGTGCTGTCTTCCAAATCGTCGACCTGCAGGAATATTCTGCGTTGGCGTTCGCGTTTTTCCATGACCATGGCAAGGATTTTGACTCTTTCGTTTTGTGCGGCCTTCATTGCCATTGCGATGCTGCCCGCGTCACGTGAGTCCGGGCGCTCGCGGAATCTTGAGGATAGTTTGTGAAATCTGTCGCGGAAGTAATGCGAGAAGTCTTCGATGCCGCTGCCTGTTCCGATTTGCTTCGATGGGTCTTTGAGGATTTCAAGCCGAGGGGAGATTTGTTTGGCTGGTATTGTGGGCGCGACTGATGCTAAGACTTGAGATGAACCGAAGGGACTTGGCGCGGTGAATTCCACTAAGTTCTCTTTTGTCAGTATGCGGCTGGCCTTGGGTTCTTCGCCGATTCTAGAAAGTAGGGTTTTCTCGAATTTGTCGGCTTGGGGATCGTCTAGGGTCTTGATGTAGTCAAAAGCTGAGCGGTCGAGCTGATATCCTGCGGACGCAAGGTTTTGGATGAAACGTCGCAGGTTTTCCATCAGCGTAACCCTTCTGCTTGAACTTTGGTAGATTGAGTCCACGAAGTTATTGATAGTGCTTATTATCGAGTTGGCCGTCCATTCTGGGCACGGAGGTCTGGTTCTAGCTTTGGATGAGCGAGTTAAGACTGGGATCAAGGGGTTGGATGAACTGATTGAAGGCGGTTTGCCCAGAGGTTATAGTTTCCTGCTACTTGGCGGCCCTGGCACTGGTAAGACAACTTTCGGTGTTCAATACCTCTACAAGGGCGCGACTGAGTTTGGGGAGAACGGAATGTACGTTACTTTTGACGAACCACCCTATTCCATCGCGAGCAACGCTCAGAGGTACGGTTGGAACATTTCCGAAGAGGAAAAGACAGGAAAGTTCGGATTTGTTGACGTCTCCCCCATTAAGCGGGAGAGGACGGGGACGTTCGTTCCAACCGCGCTTCAGCAAAGTTTCCTTGGTGCAGCCAAATTCAACATCGACAACGTTGTCAACGCGATCGCGGAAGTAAAGAAGAAGATCGGCGCGAAGCGTTGTGTAATAGATTCGATTTCAGCGCTTACCTTGCAATACAAAGAAGATTTTGATATTCGCCAGCAAACGCTGCGCCTAATTAAAGAGCTCACTGAGATGGACCTCACGACTTTCATGTTGGCGGAGAACTCGGAGGATAGACAGGACGTGACTAGGTTCGGTGCCGAGGCTTTCCTTGCCCAAGGGGTCATTGTCCTGCATATGTACCGTGTAGAAGAGTCGAATGTTAAGGCACTTGAAGTCAGGAAGATGCGAGGCGCTAAACACACTGATAGGCTCTGCCCGTACCGGATAACGTCTGAAGGCATCGAAGTTTACCCGGAAGAAACCGTCTTCCGCTCAGTGTAAGGCGGGAAGATTCTGGCAAGTTGTCGGAATTTGATTTGACCGATGAAGAAGAAAGGAAACTGATAAACAACATTGCAAGGCTCGTTGTAGATAAGGGGCTTGAAGCCCCCGCAATCATGTTCCTTGAAGCCACGCGGCCATTCTCTTTCATTGCGTCCCAGTTCGCGATCCTCGCCTTGGGACCGCTTCAGTGGTTATTCGAACTAGAGGGACCCAAGTACACGGGATTGTTCATGAAGAAAGAGAACGTGGGCAGGATCATTGAGCGGATAGAGGAGCTTTCGAAAGGCAAACTGTAATTCATGTTTTCTTGACGTTGTTGGGTGGTTTCCCGCGCTCCCGATATAGGTAGACACCGAAAGCTATCAGAAAGAAGACGATTGCAACAGGAGCCAGACTACCATCCTGCGCCGTTCCCATTCTCAAGGCAGGCCAGGGAAACGCCGGGTCGCCGGCTAGAAATTGGACGCGTTGTATGATAAGCGCCATGCGGCCGAGCACAGTGCTTCCGAAAACAGCTCCAAGTGTCGCGAGAACGAAGTATTTTCCAATTTTCGTGGCGCCACCCCACGCGCCCGTCTGTTCTCTGTGTAGAATGAAATATGACAATGAGAGGATTGTTCCCAGAACCAGGACGAGGGCATCAATGGTTCCAACGATGTCGCCGGTGAAAATTGGGATCATGGTTGCGCTGATTTGTCGCACGAAGTAGGTTTGCATGATGCTCCAGATTGTAATTCCCAGCCCGTATCCAATGGCGAGGCTTAGGGGAAGGCGGTAGAGGGACGAGTACTTCTTGCTGAACTGCGTATACCACAGTGCGCCCAGTATAACTGGGATAATGAAATCGAAGCTGCCATTAACGAAAATGGGGTTCAAAGCTTGGTTGATGAATAACCTGATAGAAGCTGCGAAAGCATACCCGCTGCTTAATCCGATGAAAATGTACTCCGTTAAGCGGAAGAACGGATTCTCCTTGTAAAGGAAGCTCAGGACCATCAGTGTGAGGAAGACTGCGACCCAGACCCCGATGACGTTGAAAATGTTAACCATTTACTTGGGGGCCCCCTTGGTGCGTCGGGTTCCGACAAAATAGGCTACGTTTCCCACAATGACCATAGCAACAATGAGCATTTGAGAGCTTGATTGGGCGACCATTGCTGACGTAGCTCCACTTAATCCAATAGGTGTGTGGTATTCAGCGGTGAGTAGGAGTTCGTATTCTGCCGCCGCCCGCATGCTGATGAGTATGCCAACGATCTGATGAGAATTATAGAACGGCTCATACCCAGGCGCGAGGGTAGCCGGGGAGCCGGCGGCAGTCGGAATACCATAGGGGGTTTCCCAATACTGAAGGTACGTCAATAAACCGGGATCTCCTGCCGAGAACGAGACGAGTAGGGACGTCATCTTTGCGGCTGGAAACTCTCGAATGATAGGGAGGTCGTTCGTGGAGGTGCCGCGGGTGTCCACGGGGAAGTACTGTTGGAGGTTTGTCGTCATTCCTATGACTGTTGCAGAATTCGGAATATACCCTAGAGTGGCGTAGTCGACGCCATATGTCTTGTTGCCTTTGTTAATCGCGTCAAGCACCGCGTCTGCGAGGGCTGGACCGTCAGTGTACTGTGCCACAAACAGTACCTTCAGCGGTCGTAAGAACACATGTTGGGTCACGACTATTGCTTGCGGATGAAGTTCTGGAACTACGCTGGTAGAGTAATCGAAGCTCAGAACAACTAAACTGTTGGCAGGTAATTTGTCAATGTAATCGAAGACCGCCCGCGTTGTGTCACTAATAGGAACTGGCAGTACCGAATGGGTGAGTATCGGCACAGTAACCACCAGTGCCAAGAGAACATAGATCATTCGAGGATCAGAAGCGACTTTGTATTTGTTCATTCATCTTCCCCACGGATAGCGAATCATGCGCCGAACACTGAACGCGAGAATACCGAGTGCTGCACCAATCAGGATTCCCCTTTGCCCTGCTGTGTTTGGGTATGCTAGGATCCAGTCCCGTATTGTGGCGAAACCTGGCCAAGCAACGTCCGCAACAGGTGCTTGCCCTATGACCACTAAGAGCCCTGCGAGTAGAAGAATAGTTGACTCTAGTGATCGGGCTTTGAATGCCCTGTAGGCGGCTGATGCGATGAAGAAGGCTAGGAGTGAGAAGATGCTGGAGTTAATTGTGACAAGGACTTTGTAGTACAAGAAATCGAAGATTGGGTTGAACAAATTGATGACGCCTTGAGGTATAACTGCGGCTTGTGGATCCAATGCGAACGGCGACGAAATCAAGCTAACTATGGCCATTCCGTACAATGAAGCAATGAGTATGACGCTGAATTTCCAGGTCGCTCGCTTCCGCTTGATGTTGATCCAGTGAACGCGGGTGAGGTTAATCATGCCGATTGCGAAAGCGGCGGTAAGCATTGCGGTCAGGTAGGCGAACAGTTGTTGTGAGACTGCCTGCAAGTCTATGGGTTCTGATACCCTAACGTAGTAGACAAAAGCGAAGAAAAACCCTAACGAGAAAATTATGACTTGAAGAATTAGCTCCTCTCGGGTCATTTTGCGTTTAGTTGTAGCCATTTTTCAAACCTCACAGGTCCAGTAGGCTAACCAGAATTTGGTTGCCGAACGTAACGAGGATGGCCCCGACGAGGATCAATAGAATCGCTATGATTTTTCCTGCATCGGGCCCAACATATGTCGAAATGGTATCCGGGTCATTTTTCAAGTAACCCTGTGCAGTGAATAGCTCCTCACCTATGAGCGTCAGGTCGCAGGTGGCCATGAAGAAGGGTAGTTGGTCCACGTTCGTTGTGCCACCGAACTGCGCAATCGCATCGGATCGGCCCGCTTCAGCGATTGCCAATGCTTCTGCTGAAAAATCCCCAACGAATATGTTAACGGCAGGTTTCTCACGACGCAGAATGCCCATTACGCCCGCTGCAAAAGCGAATTGCCTTCCGGAGATAAAGCGGACTATGTCCGGATTGTATTCCTTTGCTTTGCCTGCTTTGGTGTACGCCGTCTTTACAATGTCCTCTGCGACTTGTTGCACGTTCAAATCCGCGTTACCGACGATTAATTTGACGTTCTGCTCGACACAACGTTCTGCCACATATTCAAGCAACGCCAATGCGGCAAGCGTGTCCGGGTACGTGACTGCACCAGTCCCAGGAGTGAAGAATACACTTCGATCTAGGGTCCCTGCCTGCTTAATCCACCCATCTAGCCTTTCCAGGCCTGGGATGCCCCGTGTCTTCATTTTTCGTCCGCGGGCGATGCGTGTTACCTCATAGATAGCGGCTAGCACGATGATGAGGAGTATGAGCTGTGCTATGCGCCCTTCGATTAACTCAATCATGAGTTGAGCACACTACTGGGAGTTCGGCTACGTATGTGTGATTTAGTTTAAGACATTATCCATATGGAAGATGTGGCCTCGATCGCCAGAGGAATTAGGAACTTACCAGAAAAAGGGTAAATCGGGAAGGTTCCCGAAGGAACCTCGTTCAAGCAGCATTAGCCTCGTTGGGCTTATGCTACGTATTCGCTGCTGCCCTTCTCGGATCTTGGAGCGTCTGCGTTAACTCGCATCTTAACCTTGCGTTTCTTTGCCATTTTTCATTTCACCTCCAAGGTTCAAAATCTACACTGAACTTACAGAAGACATGCAGTACGTCTTTGTATTTAAGGTGGATTGGAGCTGTAGTAATAAGAGGAGAAATAATAATAATAGGAATTAACACCACATTTCTACTAGGGAGAAATAGTGTCGAGGCCTTTTGAGCAGAGCAAGAAGAGGCGGCTGAGTCGTAGCGTTAAGATAAGCTCTGACATGTACGAACGCCTGGTCAGCCTACAGGGCTTCCTGCAGCTCAAGGAGAAACATAAGCGTAGCATGGATGAATTGATCGAATTTATCCTGTCGTTTGTGCCGGACCTTGAGATAGACGTGGACGAGAATTACTATATCGTCCAAGGCAGAAAGAAACCGACCACCTAAGCGACAAAGCCACTGACTTGAGCCGGTTTCGCCCCACATGGTTAGGTTTGGGGCATAGGGATAGCTGGTGCCCTGTTACTGTACCGATTGAGAGAAGGGGTTCTGAGATCTCGCGATGCCAGTGGACGAGGGAGCATGCGCTGGCGATTTGTTATTTCCTCTGGAAACCTAGGGGTATATAGACCTGAGTAGCGAGGTTGCCAAACAACTTGAGGGGAGGGATCGGGAACTGACCTTACAGGTTTACAATTCGCTTTCACGGCGAAAGGAGGTTTTTCCCATGCTCGCCGGCAGCACGCTGAAAATGTTCGTTTGTGGGCCCACGGTTTACGATTACGTTCACTTAGGCCACGCCCGCACGTATCTTGCCTTCGACATGATTGTTCGGTATTTGGAGTATTCAGGGTTCAAAGTCAACTACCTGATGAATATCACCGACGTGGCCGAGAAGGTTGCGCAGCGGGCGAGGCAACTGCACAGGGAACCCTTGGAGCTCGCGCACGAGTTCGAGGTGGCCTTTCTGGAAGATATCAGAAATCTCGGAATAAGGAACATTGACGACCTTGAGAGGGCGTCTGACCACATGCCGGAGATTCAAGCGCAAGTTGCTGGCCTCGTCGGCAGGGGAGTCGCTTACGAAACGGATACCGGTGTCTACTTTGAGGTTAGCAAGTTTCCCAAGTTTGGTGAACTGTCCCAGCAGAGCCGAGAGGACCTGGGGTTGAAGCGTCTTGAGTTGTGCTCGTCTAAGCGTCACCCTGAGGATTTCTCGGTGTGGAGGAAGCTTGAGGGTGGTTGGGGCTATGATTCCCCGTGGGGGTTCGGCCGACCGGGGTGGCATGTGGAAGACACAGCCATATCCATGGCCAAGTTCGGCGACACGTACGATATTCACGGCGGCGCCTCTGAACTGATGTTTCCGCACCATGAGGCTGAGATTGCTCAGGCGGAGGCGTTGACGGGTAAGGCGCCGTTTGTTCGGCTTTGGTTGCACACAGGCCTGCTGAGTGTTAACGGGAAGAAGATGAGCAAATCCTTAGGAAACATGATCCGAATTCGGGACGCTTTGAAGGACTACAGGGCGTATGAGTTGAGGTACTATTTCGCCTCAGCCCACTACCGAGAGCCAGTGGTTGTTTCGGCGGCTAGGCTCAACAAGGCCAAAGGAAAGGCGAACTCGCTGGCGAAGGCTTTCGAGGTTTTCACCACAACCAAACTCAACCCCGGAGTCAAAGGTAATGCGAAGCTTGCGGCTCTGGTTCATAGAGCGGAGTCGGATTTTCGGGGCTGTATGGATGATGATTTTGATACCCCCAGAGCCCTAACCGTGCTTGTGAACTTGAGTAAGGCACTGTCGGGTTTAGCCAAACGTGGATTATGGGTGGATGAAGGTGCGAAGGCCGATGCGGAGAGTCGGTTTCGCAGCATGGCTGGGGTGCTTGGTGTTCTACCCCCCCATAGGGGGGGTGGTGTGATTTTTGCGGGCGCGCGCGTGCTTGTTTGTCTTTCTATTATTGTTAGGTGGGGGGTGGGGGGCAGTGGGGCAGTTTTGTGCCCCATATTCGCCAAATCGCCAAATCCTCGCGCAAGTTCCTCTTTGAAAAGGGGGATGGGCGGGTTATTGTGGAGTGTTTTGGGTTTTGATGGCGTTGCGTAATTGGCTTTGGATTCGGTGAGGAGTCTGAAGTGTCTCCGACAATGGAGACTCGCGGTGGAGAAATTCATGCCAAGAATCTTGAACAGTAGACGGGATTGAATGCGAAAGCAAGCCAATGCGAATGTATTACTAGGGTTCTACATTCGAGTTTGTGGTGCTGCCTGGCCTTCAGGCTGCCTGCGGAAACGTTGAATGGCTTGGAGCAAGGCGTTCTCCGCCCTCAAATACGTGGTCAGACCAATGGTCAGCAGCCTTTCACAGGCGTCACTCTTCGGCCCTGGTTTTGGTGGGAAGGGAGAAGCAGATTGAGTTTTTTCTTGAACGAGAAAGTCCAAATTGTTCGTTGAACTGACGCTGGCGCCCTGACTTCAGTGGCTTGGAGGAGAATGGGGTTGGTTATGCAGATCAGTTATCTGGGGAAGAGGGTTTTCTTGTGTGAAGAATGCGCTCACGGGTACGAGGATGAAGGGACGGCGAACGAATGCGAGGAGTACTGCAAAGTTCATGGGAAAACTTCGCCACAGCTAACGAGGAGGGCCGCCCTCAAACCCGAATTGCTCTAGACTCCTTGCAGTTCTCATGAACCATGCCGCACTAAGGATTGCGCAGACACGACCCCAGGGAACCGCAAACAATTCGTACCCCAATGCAACATGTTGCGAAAATACGATGGACAGGTGGAACTCTTGCGAACTAAATTCATCTACACTGGAATCCACGTCACGGACCTTGAGAAGTCAATCAAGTTCTACCGTAAGGAGTTGGGTATGAGGCTGCTGTTCAAGACGAAGATCGTGGAGACTGGAGGGCGGGTGGCGTGGTTGACGTCGAAGGGGTCTAAGCAGATTCTTGAACTGAACTGGTACCCAAGAAAATACAAGCATGGCGGAAAGTCCGGTTTGGATCATCTTGCGTTTGAGGTTAAGGATGCGGCCGTGGCTTATGGTAGACTCTCCAAGAATCGCAGAGGAACCATCGCACCTTTCAAGGAAGGAAAATGGCTGCTCGCCTACGTTAAGGATCCGAACGGAAACTGGATAGAACTAGGCTCAAGGATAGTCAAGAAGAAGCGAAACACATAGGCCTCTGTCTTCAGATTTCAGTGTGAGTTTTTTGTGTACAATCGTGCCTTCCTGATTTGGATGGCCTTCCCTATTCGCCCGAAAGCCTGTGTGGCTCAAACGTAATCCTCACAAGTTATATTCGAGAGTTGGTAACGGTGGCGGAACAAGGTAGTTTCGTATGGACAAAGTTGTACACTTCGAAATACCCGCTGACAATTTGGCGCGAGCGAAGAAATTCTACAGCACTGTGTTCGGCTGGAACATGATGGATATGCCCGAGATGGAGTATGTCATGGTTGGAACCGCGCCGTCCGACGAGAACGGCATGCCAAAGGAACCCGGGTCCATTAATGGCGGAATGCTGGAACGACAGGACCCAGTCAAAGTACCCGTCGTCACAATAATGGTTCAAAACATTGATCAAGCGGCCGCAATGATCGAGAAGAACGGCGGCAAAATGGTTAGAGCAAAAATGGCTATCGGTGACATGGGTTTTGCAGCGTACTTCAAGGACTCCGAAGGGAACGTAGTAGGACTCTTCCAACGCGCTCAGTAGATCTACGCTTAAAGAAAGTAGTCAAAGGGGCCCTTTCAGTACAGCCAAGCTCGTAGGGGCTTCTTTGCTTCTTTCTGAACGAAGTTGAAGGCTTCCCTCGACGTGTCGAAGTAGTACCATTCGTCTTTCTCGCCAGCCACGTATTTCCGTAGTTTAGGATTCCAGACTCTATCGCAGATGTTGACGCAGTAACTGCCTCGGTAGTACCCCACGAAAATGAAACCGCCATTCTCATGGTTCTTCACGTCACCAATTATCCTAATGCCCTCATCCTCGTCCAGGGCTTTTATGAAATCCAGCATGTCTCGCGGCCGCCTGATAGGCCGTTCCGAGTACAGTTCGATGGTGCGTTGGCTGTGGCGCTTCGCCTTGGGCAAGGGTAACCTCTTCACGCCCTACTTAACAGAACTCTCAAATCTAGTTTTTGAGGCAGTAGTCAAGTTCACTCGTAGGGATCCTCGTGTGGGGCGCTCTATGGAACGTGAATGATTGCCATCACTCCTACTGTACTACGAAGATCAGAAGATTAGGAGTATCAAGCTTGGTGGCAACCTTCGCTCTTTGGCTTGGGATCCTTCAGGCTCGTATCTCCTTGTCGTGGGTGACCGTGGTCGAGTTCTGAAAATTACGGAGGGCAAGCAAACCCGCATCGACGCCGGAACCCAACAAAACCTGCGGGCGGTGGCAACGAACCATGCAACAGGAGAGGCCCTCATTGTCGGAAACGCTGGGACGATGCTTCTCCTCAATGAGAAAGGCCATTCAAAGAAGCTGAATTCCCCTACAACAGAAAACCTCCGCAGTGCGGAGTGGAATGCGAAAGGAACCGTTGCCCTCGTGGCAGGAAACAAGGGCAACCTAATGAAATACGACGGAGGGTCTGTGCAGACTGTTGACGATGGCAGAGCCAACCTACGCCATGTGGCTTGGCATCCCACATCGGAACAGGCATTGGTGACCTCGAACTGTTACGCTGAAGAATTCATTCCATCACCAACATTGTTCCAGTACGACCTGAAAGCAGAGCTCCTGAAGGCCGTCAATGAGGGGCGAGCTGATTTGATCGGGGTCGATTGGAAACCAAACGGAGAATCAGCTTTAGTGGTTGGTTATGATGTGGTCTGGCATAACGGATTCATCGCAAGCTTCGATGGAAGGTCGCTTTCGCCGATTGAATTCGAAAACAAACGAGTTTACCCCGTCGCGGTCGCCTGGAACCCCGCGGGAACGGTTGCGGCCATAGTAACGGCAACAACAGAAGCAGGGGTCGGCCGCGGCTCAGTCTACTTGTTGGACACCCACTCCCCGAAGGAGATTTACGCCAACCCAGATTGCTTCTTCAACGCAGTTGCATGGAGCCCAGATGGAAAACGCTTAGCGGCCTTAGCGTCAAAGGCGACGCGAACCTTCAACTGCTAAGGAGGACAGTTATCTTGATAATCAAATACTCTCAGATCTACGCAAACACAGTTGTTCTTAATCCGATAGATCGAGAGACTTGGCAGGTCATTGCAGAGACAAGCAATCTGACCGAGTCCTCACGTGTAATTGAATTAGCGTCCGGAAAGGGAGCATTCGCTCGATTCCTAGCTGAGAACTTTGCATGCAGGGTCGACGGCTTCGACGCTAACCCAGAATTCGTGGAGTATTCGACTGAGACGGCAACGAAGCATGGATTAGACTCAGTACTCAATTTTCGCTGCCATGACGTCAACAGCTTAGGAGTCGACCGTCATGTATACGATCTGGGCGTGTGTTTGGGTGCACTCTATATTTTCAGAGACGCAGGCTGGAGAGTTCTAACAGACGCAGTCAAACTTGAAGGTTACTTGGCCATCTCCGATATCTACTGCAAGAAAGTTCCAGCCCCGAAAGCCGTTATGGACATTTTCTTCGAAGAAGAGGGGCAACCGCTGACCCTTGAGGACCTGCGGCGTTGGTACACTGAACGCGGCTTCAAGGTTCTCAGAGAAGAAGAGTGCAGCCGAAAAGCTTGGCTGGAATACTACAACCTAACAAATGAAACGATTCGAACCCTTGCCAAGGAGAATGTCTCCGATGAGGGCGTGCAAAGAGGTGTTGCAGAGGCAGCCAAAGAGGATGAGCTCGTTCGAAGATTTGGCGAGGAGTTCGTGGGTTACATGACCTTCATAATGAAGAGACCCTGACCGAATTTCCGAGTCTTTCCGTATCTAACCATTCTTACCGCGGTCTTTCGAGCGGTTCAATTCTTCGAACATATGCGGGTGGGAATCGTTTCGCTTTTGTCCTCTTCACCAACCGGGCGAGCTGCCGTTGGGCTTCGAAGGCAAGAGCCCTCGGGATTTCACCTCTCCGCAGCCCATGTTTGAACTCGTCCTCATCAAGAACAGTATACCGCCCGTCCGGCCATATCCACAGGTCGAGGAAGAGGTCCGTTACAATCGCCGTTCTTGACGATCCCCTTAGCAACTGTTTGGTTGGCTTTACCATGTCGCAGTAGTAGCCCACGCAATTCCTCGCTCGGTCGAAGAATTTGCCGACATCATACCCCCTATTTCTGTAAACGAACCAAATCGCCAGGTAGCCGTTATCTGCGACAATTTTGCCGGATTCACGCATTGGACGGGAAACCACGATGGGACTTTCGATAACTAATCTCTGCGACGTCGCCGCGCGGAGCACGCCTGGGATTTCGCGAATGTCGTTTGGCAACCGCTTGTAGACTATTCGGACGGGACGCGGAAGACGGCCTCTCACGGCCTCATTCCCCAGAGCGAGTTGAACATTTTAGGGCACGTTCCTGAAGCCGCAATAACTGGTTACCTGACGTATGGCAAAGCGGTTGAGAAGGTTTTCGAGGGTTATCTGCGCGGAAAGCGCCACGTCTCGCTTGAAACAGAAAACTACGAATATAGGTGGGTGCAAGTTGCAGGGCTGCAATGAGCATAGGATGTGAAATCTGTGCCGAAAGCATACGTCGAGATTAGAACAGTTGCCGGCTATCAAGGAAGCGTGATCAGGGATATTCGAAATATGAAAGCCATGGAACGAGATGGCGCTGTGAAGGACTTCGATGTTATACTTGGCGATTATGATGTCTTAGTCGTACTGGAACACAAGGATAGAAAAGTATTCCACAAGGCGCTCGGAGAAATTGCCAGGTTAGCGGGCGTGTCGAGTACTAACTCTCGAGTTGTCATGGAACCAGAAGACGTTGACGAGAGTCTGGGTTCATCATCGCTTGCCTCAGGCAAAGGCCACCTTACAACCTGAAACGTTCAGTCGATCCTAATGTCCGCGCCGATGACGTTGCGAGCAGCAACGGCTGCCGATTTGCCGCGAATCATTGGCCTTCTAAGTGAGAGTGAATTACCGGTGAAAGGAGTCAGGGAGAATTTGGAGAATTTTCTTGTTGCATTGGATCAGGGCGGAGGCATCATTGGTGTTGCCGGATTCGAGCACTACGGCGAAAACTGCTTGCTGAGGTCTGTTGCCGTGGACAAGCGATTTCGCGGCCAAGGATACGCTAGAGTCTTGACCGGGACGGTCTTGGAAAAAGCACGGGCCAAGGGGGTAAAGAAGGCTTACCTGTTGACTGCAACTGCCACAGCCTACTTCGAGGGCCTCGGATTCCAACCGATTGATCGAGAAAACGTGGATGAGCCGGTGAAGGCTTCGATTGAGTTCGTTGAGTTGTGCTCGGAGTCTGCGGTTGCGATGCGCAAGTTCCTCGAGTAAGCCGTTCCCCTATGGAAAGCTCCAAATTCCCTGCCGCTGTATAATCTAATGTGAAGAACACCTGCGTAATTTCTACTTTGTCTTTCCTGGTTCAATTTTTATTTGAATTCGACTTCACTGGAACCAAAGGACGAGCCATACGACCGTAGTCTAGCCTGGTCTTGAGTACGTTTAAACGCAATCTATGAGTGCGATTGTTTCCTTTCTTGTCGCTATAGTATCGGATGCGCAATGGGTAAGCGAAACTCGTGTTGCCTGCACCACTGGACCCACATACACGAATCGCTGGAGGCAACTGCACTATGGCTAACTACCAGCTTCAATGGCGACAGGCGGTAGTATCGACATGAAACCTCGGGAACGAATCCTGTTTGGATTGGTTCTGACTGCTGTAGGCGTGATCTGGTATGTTGCCACATTCTACGTGTTACGTCCATGCATAGTGCTCTCCGCTTCTTGCCTACCACCAAGTGCTGAGGCTAGTCAGACACTGCAAATCATTGGACTCTACGTTTACGTTCTCGGATTCTTCTGTCCAATTCCTCTTACTCTTGTTGGCGTCACAATAGTGGTTTGGGGTTCCGTTCGTAGGTAATCGTGTGTGCGCACCATAAGATCCACACACATATTCATATGTCATCACCGTGGCAACGAAATGTCAGCGGCTAATGGTGGCAGGTCGTATACGAATACTTCTCTGGTACCAAACGCTCCCTGCTGAAGTTTCACATTACCAAAGATATCTGCATGTATACCACCGGAACCTTTACGCACCATGACCACTGTCATCAGAGGCATATCACCAACCATCTCCTTTTCCTTGAGTACCCATTCTGCATGGGTGGAATCAATCCCAGCTGATTCAGTCACCATCGACCTCCAAGTGTATGAGATCGGGACGCTGATCAATGCACTTACTTTGACGGCATGACCGGCTGGTGGCGTTGGGTTTGGAAGGACGAATTGTGGAGCAGAGAAGTATCTACAGATAGATAGCTCCAAATAGATAGTTTCAGCTATTAGTGGACGGAGGATGTGCGCGCTAATTGCAGTTAGGTGCCGAAAGAAGCAGAAAGAAAATAACTTCAACCAAAAGGAGGTCACATTCATGACTGGATATAGATTTGGAAAGCACCCACCGAAGCAAGACTATCGCACGCTGCGCTTGGAGAACTATCTGACACCTGCACTTGCAGCGCCACCTGTTTCCTACGACGTTCTACCCAGGGTCTACCAGAAACTGAATACGTCGGACCCGACAAAGTTGTTCCCTTTGGACGGTAACGATACCCTGGGAGACTGCACTATCGCTGCTCTGGCCCACGCGGTCACGACCTATCGTGGCTTGGTCGGCCGGCAGAAGATCATGTCTAAGCAGGATGTGGTCAAGTTGTACATGCATCTGACGGGCGGAATAGACTCCGGCCTGAACGAGCTCGATGTGCTGAGCTACTGGCGCAGTCACGCTGCTTCCGGAGACAAGATCCTGGCTTACGCCAGCATCGACAGGAAGAATCACACGCACATTCAACAGGCAATTCAGCTTTTTGGCGGGGTCTACCTGGGGTTTCAGGTGCAACAGAATTGCATTCAGGAGTTTGACGCTCGCCAGCCTTGGGCTCCGGGTCCGCTGACCCAGGATGGCCACGCGGTATTTGTCGTCGCATACGATTCGACTGGCGTGACCGTCCTCACTTGGGGGAATACCCAAAAGGCGACTTGGGCGTGGTGGGATGAATGTGTCGACGAGGCGTATGCAATTCTTCCTCCGGAAGCGAAGAAATCCGACTTTGCGCCAGGGTTCAACTTCGATCAGCTACAAGCCGATTTGGGGACGGTGGCGAACTGACTTAACCTGCCTGACTTCGACCGAAACCGAAGAACCGGAAGAAGAACGGCTATTTGTTCAGAATGAAATAAACGTCGGGAGTGTTCTCGGAGTTCTAACGTTGATGCGTCTCCAATCAAAGGTTGCGGGAAGGTAGAAGTATACTACTGTTGGGATTCCGGCTAGAGTTTTATAGTGCGATCTGATGCATCAGATTGCTTGGTTGCGGCCGTAGTCTAGAGAACCATCCGGTTCGGATAGCCTGGTCTTGAGTACGACACTACCAACGATTCCGCTCAGTGAGTTCATAGCGACAGTAAAAGGCAAGTAAACTCCGCTCGGTCACGTGGGAGGATTTTGCGCGCTTACGATAGGTGCTGCAATTTGTGGCGGCCTAAGGTTATATTTCTCGGTTCCAGTGTGATGCGACTGCGCAACGAATACACAGATTCAGGCGCCTGCCATGGCTTCAAGGAAAGACGTCTTCTACCTCAAACTACAGTGGATTTCTTCGAAGGATGAGGATGAAAAGAAGAAACTGGCTGAGAAAATCAAGCAGGAACTAGCCGAGAAAGGCAAGAGCTAAAACAACAAGAGAAGTGGCCATGTTGATGACAAAGGAGCGCCCGATCGGGGTCACTATACTTGCCGTTCTCGAGGCTATCTTGGGTGTCATGGTTTTGCTGGGTGGCCTCTCGATTGTTATTGAGGGGTTCATTCTTTCAGACATGATTCCGCGTGTCAGATGGTTTCCCACTAGGATAATCGGCGGAGGAATCGCCCTGCTAGTTTTCGCCCTGATTGATTTCGCTCTCGCCATAGGCTTGTGGGTTGGGAAGCGGTGGGCATGGATTGCTGGTTTGGTTTGCGCCATTTTGGGCATAATGCTCGGAGTCTTCTCCTTGTTCGTTAGGCCTGGGATAGGTGAACTGGTTGCGCTGGTCTTGGATTTGGTGATAATTTACTATTTGATGCAGCCCAAGGTTCAAGCGTATTTTCCGAAAGGGCTGAAGGCTGCTGCGGCTTCGACGGGATAGCAAGGGCGATGAGTCAGCTTCCCGTAACTTTGAGCACCATTCAAGAAGCAAGGCGCAGAATCGCAAACGTGGCCTACAGGACGCCATTGTACTATTCGCCTAGGCTAAGCGCGTTAACGAAAGCGAACGTGTACCTTAAACTCGAAAACTACCAACCCATACGGGTCTTCAAAATTCGCGGCGCAGCGAACAAGATCCTCAAGCTTAGCCCAGAGGAAAGAAAGCTTGGGTTTGTTGCAGCGTCATCTGGCAACCATGGGCTAGCCGTGTCCTACATGGCGAAACTGGTTGGTGCAAATGCGACTATAGTCGTCCCAACGAACGCTGTTCAGGAGAAAGTAAACGCCATTGAAGAGTACGGAGCCAAAGTAATCAAGCATGGGTTGTTTCATGATGAGCGGTTCAGTAAGGCGCTGGAGATTCAGAAGGCCACAGGCACCCTGATGATTCCACCGTTCGATGACCCGGACATAATTGCTGGGCAAGGGACAATTGGCCTGGAAATCCTTGAAGACCTACCAAGCGTGAATACAGTCATCGTACCGATCGGGGGTGGTGGGCTCATCTCAGGTATTTCCACGGCTATCAAGAGCCTGAAGCCTGCAGCGAAGGTTATCGGGGTTGAACCCGAGAAAGCATCATCCATGTACCAATCAATCAAAACAGGAAAAATCACGCGCCTAGCTGATACAAGTTCAATCGCAGATGGGTTGGCAACTCGGGCGCCGGGTCAACTGACCTTCCAAATCGCAAAACAGAACGTCGACGAAATCCTACTCGTCAGCGAGGAACAAATTCAGAACGCTGTATTCACAGTAATGAAGGAGTGCCACTTGGTAATCGAACCCTCAGCAGCAGCCGCCATCGCTGCATTACTTGAGAAGGCCAAGCTCAAAGTGGGAGAGAAAGTAGTGGTGATTGTAAGCGGCGCCAACATTTCTCTGAACACCCTACGAACAGTTCTGTCCAAACACAACTAGCCACTAGTTTTTCGCTGTGTGGCAGATCTTCGGGAGTGAATCTGCGGTGCAGGGAGTTCAGCTTTACACCCACCTTTGAACCCACATAATTTGTATTCAGAGATGGGGCAAAGGGATTTTGACCCCAATTTACCGGTACATATAAGGCCAACAGCCCCGCCCCGTGTCTGTGCTAAATTGAAATTCGGCTCCGCGGGGGGTAATAAGAGGACGAAGATCTTTCCCTCCTCCACTTGTTTGCATGAACTTCAACTCGTGATCCCAAGCGCTATGAGACCGATAATGACGAGGACGAGCGGGATTATGTGAAGCCGATCTAATTTCTCGTGCAGCAACACTACAGCCAGTATTACCGTTACAAGGGGGTAGGCTCCGGTAATCGGCCCTACAAGCGATGCAGATCCCACCTTCAGAGCAAATGAGAAAGCGAAAACACCGCACGAATTGAGGGCAAGCCCGGCCGCACCATAAATCCAAGCAGCTCGTGGAGGTTTGATGTCTCCAGATTCTCGAGGCTTTGCCAATCGATAAATCGCATAGATGGATGGCGCGGTGAGCGATGAGATGATGTAGAATCCGAAGATGTTCCCAGCACCCACCGCGCTGATCGCCATTTTGGATGTTAATCCCCAGACTCCCCAAAGCGCGAACGCGAGCAACGCAAAGAACAGAGATCTCCTCGGCATAGAATGCTCTGAACTAGGGTTCGGCTCATACGACAAACCTACTACACCACCAATAATGGCGACTATAGCTGCTAACTGGAAGATTTTCAGAGTCTCCGACAGGAAGAAAATTGCGCCGAGCACGGTCAGGGCAGGGTAGCCCGCTGATATTGTCCCTACAGTCGCGACCTGACCATCCAAGATGGATTCGAAGAAGCAAAGATATGCAACAGCGCCAACAACGCATGAAATTCCAGCCAACCCAGCATCTTCGAGACCTATGCGTAGGTTGTTGCGCCAGCAAAGGAAACCTAACAGATACGTCGTCCCGCTGACGACAGCCATGAGGATTGCAACGCGCATCACACCAAGTTTGGGAGTGCTTACTTTGGCAAGTATCCCGTCGCAGCCCCACAAGAAGACAACTGCTATTGCAAGGACGAACCAGAGTTCCAGAGACAAAAACCGCCCGCGCATCATGCTCCAGAAGTCGACCAGCTCACCATGCCGGCCGGCCCTCGGATCATAATAGGCATGTTTCGTTTTTCTAACTCCTTGAATAGAATGGTCGGATCGACACAGTTCTCTGGTGGAAGAACACCTGCTTTCTGGATTTGGCCTTCGCAAAGCATCTGTGAGACAATGGATGCTGGTATGCCCACGCCATACTGCGCAGAGCTAGCCTTCCATTCCTTCTTGGCCGAGTAGAGCACCTCAAGTTGCATTTCCGCGCTTTTCCCGTTTTTCTTGCCAAGCACTTCTACTCGTGAACATTCCCAATCATCTGGGACAACGTCTTCAGGATGCCCTAGAAGATTGTTATGTGCCAGCTGTTTCAAGAAAAACTGCCTCGGAGAAACAAAAACTCGGTCTGCTACTCTCAACGGTTCATCTCTCATTAAGCCAAGTGCGACTATCAGTTCGTAGTCGAGATGCCAGCCTTTCGGGCCACCTTCTTTCCAATTGACGTTCTTTATTCCCTTCTCCTTGAATGAGGTTGGAAAAGTGGCGAGCTCGGAGTGAAGTGTTGTGAAAGCTTCTATTTCTCCAATAGGAGGAGGCAGAGCAACCTTCTCCGCAAGAGTTAGGGGAGGTATTTCTCTCAGTTGCCCGTTTTCGAATATTACGGCATTCTGCGTGAACTCATCTGTAAACGTCTGTATCGACCAAGTCGCCACAAATCTCGGAGCATTTGGAGTGAAATCTCTCCATCCGTCCCTGATTCGAATCGTATCGACCGAGTCAAGCCTATCTACGGCCCAACGCGCCATTGCATTGGAGATTCCTGGTACGCACCCCATTCCCACAACGGCTGTGAGACCAGCTTTCCTGAAATCCTTGTCCAGTTCCAGCTGTCTCTTGGTCATGTGGTACAGGCCGCCTAGGTCGACGTAATGTGTCCGTGCCATCAAGGCAGCTTTCATAACGTCCAGATTGAAGTAGTACTGAACCGCATTCACAGTAACATTCGCTCCCTTTAGCAGTGAGACCAAGCTGTCGTGGTTTCTCACGTCTACAACCTCCGCCGTCACCTTGCTGCTCCCGAGGATGGAGACGAATTTCCCTAGCCGTTCTGAGTCTACGTCTCCTACAAGGACCTCAGAAACTTCAGGACTCTCAATCAAATCTCTGACGGCGCATTTGCCGGTCAATCCTGCCCCTCCCAGAACAACGACTTTCATGACGATCAGCGCTGCGTTACACGCACGCTTGAAAACGGTGTCAGAGGAGTAAAAGAATATTGTAAGAACAGTATATTGTTGATTCTAAGGTTCTCCGGGAGGGATCGGTACGATCTCGTAGGTCTCGGATCAATTATGAATAGTATCTGTAAACAGCGCGGCCGATTTTGGCGATAGCGTCCGAGCCATAAGCGTAGTGTTTAAGGTCATTACACATAACCGAAATTCCGATTGCCTTTCTTAGATAGATAACAGCCACATCATTCGATACACCTTTCACTGTTCCGCTCTTTGCTGCAAAGACAACATCCTCTGGCAAATACCGTGGGATGTTTTCGGTGAACTGCTGCTCTTTCATAATATCCAACATGGAGTCGCATGAGTTCTTGGTCAAGTGCTTTGCAGAGTAAATTTCTTTGAGAAGCAGAATTGAATCAGATGGACTCATGAGATTGTCCTGATCATAAGGAACATCGCCGCCTGCAAGGCCAAGCATCTTACGTTTGAGGGTTGTGTGCCGAAGACCTATGCTTTGCATGGTTGAGTTGACATCCTTCATGGAGACGAGATCGATCAATTCGTTGGTCGCGCTGTTGTCGCTAACGATTATCATCAAGGTGGCAAGATCTTTCAGCGTTAGGTTCAGCGATCTGTGCAGGCTCCTGATAACGCCACTCCCAAGGCAGAGGTTACTCTCGCTGACGTCGTGCGTGGCCGCAAGATTCAGATTTCCATTCTCATGCTTGCGGTACAACTCGTAAAGGATTGGAACTTTGATGACGCTTGCGGCCCGGTAAGGCTCCTCGGCGTCGATCATGATTTCCGGCCCGTCGGGCAACTCGGCGACGGCGACTCCTATCTTTCCTTTCAAGCCATCAATTATGGCAGTAACTTCTCCCTCAAGATCCGACACGATTTCACCCCTTTATGAATAATGCCGTGATTTGTTTATTTCAGAGTTTGTAGAGATTGCTTCTTCTCTGGTTCAGTAGAGGGAGCCGGTTTCTTACTTCATTGATTCTATGCCTGTTTATGTTGGCTATGATGAACGATTCGGTGTCAGTCGCTCGACAGATTGGCACACCCATCGGATCAAAGATGACGCTTATTCCCGTGTAAATACCACCAATCAAAGCCGATATTGCAACGTACATCGTATTCTCGATACTTCTAGCCTTTGCCATTGTCAAGAGGTGCTCCTCTTTGAGAAGCCCTCTAACCCAAGCCGTCGGAATCACTAGGAGGTCGGCTCCGGCAAGAGCGTATGTTCGCGCCACTTCCGGAAATCTTACCTCGTAACAAACGCACAGGCCGAACTTGATGTCTTTGAGAGTTACAAGATTGAGGGGACCATCGCCGGGCGCGATTTCGTCAGATTCTTTGTAATCAAAAGCGTCATACAGATGCGTTTTCCTGTATACGTGCTGCAACTCACCATTGGAATCCACATACACTGTAGTGTTGAATACACGCCTCGTCTTCTCCTCTCTCTCGTACGTTCCCACAATAATGGAGGTATTGTGATCTTTCGCGATCCTCGCAACTGAGCGGACCCATGGGCCATCCAAACTTTCTGCTTTTCGGTATATGACCTTAGGGGATTCGTCGACAGAGTAGAACATGTACTCTTCCGGGAAAACAATCAGGTCGGGTTCGAATTTGCTGATCTTTCCGACCCACTTCCTCATTTTGGTTAGGTTTTCGCCCTTAATCCTCGAGGATTCCAGTTGTACAGCAGCTAACCTTATCATACAAACTCATCCGCATTTCTAATCATGTTCGTGTTACGTATTTGTCTGCTCCGCTTATCGCTGCAGGCGATTCTCCCCTGTCCATGCGTGCTTTCTCTGCGATTTCAGATCTCTCCGCTTCTTCAATGATATTATGGTAGCTCTCAGCGTTCCTTTTGTCTAAAACTGCTATACCATCTTCGTCTGCAAAAATCAGGTCTCCAGCCCTTATGGATACCTGGTCTACCGCAATCGTACCGCCAATCTCGCCCTCCAGTCCCATTATCCTAGTAGTCATAGGACTCGCCCCTCTGCTAAACACGGGAAAGTTAAGGGAATCGATCTCTCTGAGGTCGCAAATTCTGCCATCTATGATTGCGCCAGCCACCTTTTTCTTGACTGCACCGTATGTCACAAATCCACCCCAACAAGCTCTCTCTATGTCACCCGACATGCTTACCACGACGACGTCGCCAGGTTTTACGTAATCAAGCGCAACATGTACGGCAGTCGAGTCCAGATGTGGGATCTTGACAGTAAGAGCTGGGCCGACTAATTTCACTCTGTCCCTGTTCGGTCGCAGGCTCTTAATGAACAACATATCTGTAAAATGACCCAAAGTCGAGACGGATAGTCTCTTGTATGCTTCAACTAGTTTTCCATCAACCCGCTCGAAATTCCTGTTGATCCTTAGCATAAGCGAACAGCAACACCCTGATGGTGTTTTGCTTTTCAGACTTCCGATTCGTTCTTATTCACGAACATAGACGAAGCCCTTAGAAGCACCTCTCCATTGGAAAAAACTGATCATCGACGCACGTCAGGAAGTAGTCTATCTTCTAACAATCAGCATAACGAGTCGGATGACACTCCGTTCAAAACACAAATGCCCGGGTCATTGTTTCCACACCTTCTCGAAGATCCGCAAGAAGTTGGCCCCCAAAATGCCCCTTATCTCCTTGTCTGAATATCCTCGGCACACCAATCCTCTCGTTATGTTTGGAACTTGAAGATGGCTTTTGAGTTCCGCAGCATACTCCATTTCAACTGTAAGCCAAGGTGGGATGATTTGCGGATACTTCGCCTTGTAGACTTCCCACTCCGCTTCTCCCGCGCCCGAGAGTTGACTTCCCGTGCCCTCTGACAGATCAAGCCCAATTCCAACATGATCTACCCCAATCAGGCGGACGAGGTAATCTATGTGATTCAGGAAGTCGTCAATCGTCGGCTGCTGCCTTTCCTTCCTCCAAATCACAGGCCCCCAAGCGTTCGCCCCAACAAGACCTCCTTTCTCAGCGATCGATTTCAATTCTTCATCGCCCTTATTGCGAGGGCTGTTGCAGAGTCTTCTTGTGCCGGCATGCGAGAAAACCACCGGATCCTTTGACAGCTCGATGGCCTCAATACTCGTTCTACTTCCACAGTGAGAGAGATCGATGAGGATCCCTAGCCTATTCATCTCCTCAACGACTCTCTCTCCGAAAGAGCTCAGTCCACAGTCTGTCTTCTCGCCCGCACCATCACCAATGAAGTTGCGCTCGTTGTAGGTGAGCTGAATAATCCGTAGGCCCAGCCGATGCAAAACCTGTAGGATGCCGATTTCGTCTCCGATCGGCTTAGCATTTTGGAGCCCAAAGATTATCCCTACCTTCTTCTCCTTCTTTGCTTGTAGTATATCGCGAGCGGTGACGACGAATGTGGTTTTGTCTTCGTTGCTCCTCAGAAGGGAATACCAGCTTGTGATGTCGTGGATACATTGTCTAAAGTCGTGTTCTGGTTCGGCGATGGTCCAATTCGCCGCGTTAACTCCGCCCTGAATCATCTTACTGAATTGCTGTCTTGAATGTGAACTCACCGTTAGTCCGTCTATCACGAAAGCCTCAAGATGAATAGCAGTGGCCCTCTCTTCTTCATCCCTAGTCAATCTCGGAAAGGGCTTCATGTAGTATCACGCTATTGTCTTTCTAAATGCATGTTGAGACTGAAGAATATCCTAGGTTGAGACGCTCGCAAATTCAGTGTCGCCGTTGTCTGACACGCCCGTTGCGTACTGAATGACTTGGTCTGGAGTTATGTTCTGGACTTCTAACATACCCAAGTCGATCCCAAACTGTCGGGAATTCCTTCCTAGAGTAACGATGTGCAATTTCTCTTGTCTAAATTGCAAATGGCGCCTTGTATAGATCCAGGGTTCTCCCGAATCCTCTCTTGAGTGCCTCTTTGTACACAGCGCAAGCCCAAGCTATGTCTTCAATGGCCATCCCCTCTATACAGAGGGTTATCTTCTCTTCATCACTCAGTCTGCCTCGTTTCGAGCCTATGGCTACGGCTCCCAGTTCAACCAAATCATTCCATTTCATCCGTCCTTGGATCATCAACGTGCAAAGGAGATTTTCTGGAGAGTAGGGTGCCATGGCTCGGTGCATCTCTATGTCATCGACAACAACTCTGTCTGCTCTCAGGAGAATGTCATCCGATCCCACGAAGTCGGAAACGGCATCAAGAACTGAACCTTCCCTGAACCATCTGGACTCAAGAGTCGGATCACTTTCCCCAGCGGTGGCAAGGTGGCATACGTCTGAATCCTTGATTGCCGCTTCCATGCTGTCTGTGCATTCAATCTCCAGCCCCAGCCTCCTGCTCATTTCCTGCGAAAACGCTTTGGACTTCTCCTTCCGTATGTCGAAGATCTTGACTTTCTTCAAGTTCTTCATCGCATGAATGTCACACATGAGCGTGGTTCTATTAATTACTCCTGCACCCAGCATTGCCACCATCTCTGAATCAATTCTGGCCAGGTACTTGGCGCCCACAGCGGCGGCAGCGCCGGTCCTCATAGCACTTATCAACGTACCATCCATCACCGCAAGAGGGATACCTGTCTCGGGATCGTTCAGGGTTATGATGTGTGACGACCTTGGCAGATTATGTTCGGTGGGGTTTCGAACGTTGGCTCCATACCATTTGCAGCCGGCCATGTTGAACTCTCCTCCAACCCAGGCCGGCATGGCCATCATACGTTTGCCTGTCGAAATGTTGACACCTGGCCAACTCAACAATATTCCATGTTCATGACGGCTCGGCCCACCCATTAGAGTCTCGCCCTTCGCGTGAAGCTTGAAAGTTTTGTCTATCGTCTCCACACATTTGCGCGCGTCAAGACCTCCGCATTCAATGACATCTTCCTGCGAAAGAAATAGAAAACTGAGAGAAGTCATTTCGAATCCCTTTTCCTCAAAACGGCGAAATCAACAAATGATGCGTAGGTTAAGAGTTGTTGCGCAATATCAAACATGACTTTTTCCGAAAGCGAAAGCGAAAGTGCGCTATGTGATAATTGGAAAGACTGAAAGCGGCATCCGCGCGCTCAGTCGATTATTCCTAGCAGGGAAACAAGACTAGATCCGGCGCACCACGAGCGAGCCCTTATCCCACTCGAGATTGTGGTCTGCTACTCACCAGTTCACGGCAAATCGCAATTACGTCTTCGTTGGAGTGAGGATTTCCGAGGGTTCCCTCAGCCTTTTTCTTTCCGCTTCAGTAGCCGCAAAGTCTACCTGAAAGTTTCGAGAGTCGATCAACACACCATATTCTTCTTTTGCAGCCTTCAGGCTGACATATTCGTTCAGAACGTCCCACATTACTTTCTCGGAATCTCGCGTTAGTGGATCGCCATATCCGCCGCCTCCGTTCGATTGAATGTACATCTTCGAACTCGCTGGAACACTGTTGTTCAAGTAGTGTCCGCATATCTCCTCCCCGTCCGGGAAGATGATCCCGCATTTTGCCGTTCCACCAGGTTTTCCACCAAAAAGCCCGTATGGGCCTGTGAGTGTTCGGTACACATCGGCACTGGATTGAATTTCGTTCGCTAAGATCGTAAACTCACGTCGCATAGCGCACCCGCCTCTGAAGCGACCGGGGCCACCCGTATCTGAGACAATTCGGTATGCATCCACCCTCAGCGGATACTCGCTTTCGATTATTTCGACTTCAGCATTCCTCGTATTTGTCATATGCGTATGATGTGCGTCTGCACCGTCATCGTTGTATTTTGCGCCGCGCCCGCCACCATATGTTTCTATGTAGGCGAAGAACTCGCCCGTCTTGGGATCAATGCCTAAGAAGCTGGCCGAAGGCCAGTGCCCATCACAGGCACAGACCCTCTCAGGCAATATCTTGCTGAATGCTCCAATTATCGCGTCCACTATTCTCTCGGCTGGTTCACTGGTACATCCTCTCACGGCGTGTGGCAATTGGGCGCAAAGCATGGATTCCTTCTCAGGCTTAATCACGTGTATTGGTCTGTATGCGCCCCCGTTAGTCGGAACAGTCGGTCCCACGACCGCCTTGATGGCATAGTAGCAGGCGGAGAGTGTCAGTGACCAAGGAGAGTTGACGCCTCCCGCACCCGGTGGCGGGGGGTCTTCGAAGCTAACATAGACCTCGTCTCCGACAATTCTAATCTTGGGCCTGATCTTGAACAGATCCTTCCTGAAGTTGACCCCATCAAAATCTGAGAAGTCCTCAAACTCAGTTTCCATTGAGGGTAGTTTGCTTATCGCGGACCTCATACCCCTTTCCGAGTAGTCCAGAAGTTCATCGAAGTATTGCAGCGTCATCTCGGCCCCATATTCGCCGGCCAACTGCAAGATCCTTTCTTCGCACCTATTGTTCGCAGCGCATTGTGCTAGAATGTCGCCTTTCACTATTTGCGGCGTCCTTACGTTTGTAGAAATTATTCTCATGACATCATCTTGGAGCTCCCCAGCTCTGAAAAGTTTGATGGCGGAGAGTCGTATTCCCTCGGAGAAAATCGACCCCTCAGAAAGAGCGTCAGGTGTTCCTCCGACATCAGGGTGATGGGCGCAAGTTCCGGCTATAGCTATTGGTTTGCTCTTGTAGAAGATGGGTTTGTAGAGTATGATGTCATTTAGATGCGTTCCCCCCTTGTACCCATCATTGTGGATAATGACGTCGCCGGCTCTCATTGAGTCCAGATGTACTTCCTGGAGCACTTCCTTAAGTGCAATCGGCATCACCCCCAAGTGGACCGGAACGAACGCACCTTGGGCTAACATATCGCCGTCTACCTTGTAGATCGCAGTCGAGGAATCTCTTCTGTCCTTGATATTCGTGGAATAAGACGCCTTGACGAGATACAGGTTCATTTCTTCGGAGATCGAAGTCAGTTTGTTCATCAGTATGCTTAACGTGACCGGATCGATTTCGCTCATTTGTCCAATTCTCACCTGTCGATTATGATATTGTCGTAAGAGTCTACCCTAGCCCTCATGTCGGGGGGTATGACGGTTGTTGATCCATATTCTTCAACTATCGCAGGGCCTACAACTGTGTTTCCAGAAACCAGTCTTGTCCTATCGAATATTTGGTACTCGATGTGACGGCCCCCACTGAAAACCTGCCTGGAGTCCGTCCTCGCGGCGCTCGAAGTATTCTCGCTTTCTGAAGTCCTCTTCTTCATCCTGACGCTGGGAACTTCACCAATGGCTGCAGTTCTCAGATTCACGATTACGACTTGCTCGTCTTTCATATCGTAACCGTAAGTCCGTTTGTGAATTGCGTGGAAATCCTGAGCGATTCTCTCAAGATCTTGTGGAGAACGAACAACACCTGGCGTGGGAACCGTCAGTTCCCACGTTTGTCCTCTATATCTCATATCTGCAGTCGAAGTAAACAGCACGTTATCCTGTGAGAAGCCTTCGACAGCCATGTCCTTTGTGCCGCGGTTCTTTATCCTTTCATATATCGAGTTGTATTCGTCTACACCAAGATCGTCCACTGATTTCAGGCAAGTTGTGACGTAGTCGTATCGCACGTTGGCAAGGACAGCTCCAAACGCACAGAAGTTGCCAGGGTTGGGTGGTACGATTATTCTTCGAATGCCTAGTTCTCTTGCTAAGAAGGCTGCATGCATTGGCCCAGCACCGCCGAAGGCGACTAGGTCGAATTTCCTCGGGTCGTATCCTCTTTGTACTGATACTACCATTATCCCTTTGACCATGTTCGAATTTACGACTCTCAGAATACCCTCGGCATTTTCCACTGCGTCCCCTCCTAGGATTGATAGGTGTTCCTTGATCGCGGAATTCGCCTTATCGGGGAATAGGCGGATTTCTCCGCCCAAGAAGTTGTCTTGATTTAGGTGCCCGACCAAAAGATTCCCATCTGTGACGGTCGGTTCAGTACCGCCGGTGTTGTAACATGCGGGGCCAGGGTCAGCTCCAGCGCTTTGTGGCCCAACTATTAACGCGCCTCCTTCGTCAACCCATGCAATGCTGCCGCCGCCAGCACCTATCGTATGAATATCAATTACCGGTACTCTTATCGGAAATTGGGCGATTTCACGTTCGGTTGTCAAATAGTATTCCCCACCTTCCATCAAGCAGATATCTGTGCTCGTGCCGCCCATATCTAGAGTGATTAGATTCCGTTCTCCTGTAAGTCTACTCAGATACTTCGCCGCGAGCACACCAGCGGCGGGCCCAGAGAGCAGGGTGTGAACGCTTCTCCTGCCAGCGACCTTTGCATCCATTATGCCGCCATTGGATTCCATCACGTGTATCGTTGGTCTAATGCCGAGCCGATCCTTTCTCTCAAGCAAGTTCATGAGATATCGTTCTACTCGCGGGAGAACGTAGGCATTAATCGCAGTCACACAAGTCCTTTCATACTCTCTTATTTCGGGCAAGATCTCTGAAGAAATCGATAGGTGAACGTCTGGCAGCTCTCTGGAGAGTATGCTCTTGAGTGTTTCTTCGTGCGTGGGGTTGGCATAGGAATGCAATAAACAAACGGCTACGGATTCGACGCTGTTTTCCCTTAGCTTCTCAGCAATCTGTTTTGCTTCGTTTTGGTCAAGTTCCTTCAGAACCTTGCCATCGAACTGGACCCTTTCGGAGACTTCGAAGACGAGATGCCTTTCGATTGGAGGCCTAGGTCTTTTTGCCCAGAAATCGTACAGGTCCGGGCGTGTTTGTCTTGCTATTTCAAAAATGTCTCTGAAGCCTTTGGTCGTGATTAATGCCGACTTCGCTCCTTTTCTCTCAAGTAAGGCATTTGTTGCCACTGTGGTTCCATGGACAAACCTCGTAATATCGCCGTAGCTGATTTTTGACTTTTGTGAAATCTTCTTTAGAACTTCCTCAACGCCGACCGATTGGTCTTTGGGAGTGGAAGGGGTTCTAGTAACTGAATATTCTCCTGTCTCTTCGTCCACGACCACGACATCAGTAAATGTCCCTCCTACGTCGACTCCAACTCTGTAAGGCAAATTCATCCTCCGCATCTATAGTCTGCAGAACTCGATCTCGAATCTATACGAGACGGCGTAATTATGTTACGTCCTCGATTTTCATGTTGCCTGTTGTCGTTCATTCGTCACGCTTAGGAGAACGCTCCGCGATTCTCAAACGATCGCTGCATAATATTGTTTACTCCTCGCCCCGATTTTGGACAATCTCGCATTTCGTATTTTCGTGCCCGCAAATCATGCCTTTGATTGCTGAAACTCGCGTGTGAAAAGTCGAGGTATGACACATATTAACCCATGATTCCTCTAGCACGAAATGAAGGGAGCCTCACGCAGTGGCTGACCAAGTCGAATTGTCGAACGTCACCAAACGCTTCAACGAAGTCGTAGCGGTCGATTCAATCTCACTTCTCATTAGGCCTGGCGAATTTTTCTCAATGTTGGGTCCTAGTGGGTGCGGCAAAACAACAACATTAAGGATGATCGGTGGATTCGAACATCCTGATGATGGAACAATCAAGATCGGGGACAGGATCGTAAATTCAATGCCTGCCTTTAAGAGAAACGTCGGAATGGTCTTTCAACATCTCGCTCTTTTTCCACACATGGACGTTTACGGAAACATCGCTTACGGTCTAAAGACAAAAAGAGTTCCAAAATCCGAGATTACAACACGAATAAAGGGCGCCCTGGAGCTGGTTGGTTTGTCAGGTTTCGAAAAAAGGAGAATCAGTCAAGTCAGCGGAGGTCAGCGCCAAAGAGTTGCACTTGCAAGGGCCCTAGTAACTGAACCGAATGTTCTATGCTTGGACGAACCCCTAGGAGCCCTTGATTTGAAACTTAGGCTTCAGATGCAGGTTGAGATAAAACGCCTACAACAGAAAGTGAAAAACACTTTCATTTACGTTACACATGACCAAGGCGAGGCCATTACAATGTCCGATAGGGTGGCCATAATGTCAGGGGGAAAGATCGAGCAAGTCGGAGACCCGCGTGAAATCTACGAGCACCCTAAGACCAAGTTCGTCGCCGACTTCATTGGAGAAACTAACTTGTTTGAGGCTCATGCTGCATCAGAAAACACAGTAGAAATAGACGGGATAGTCATAGAGTCGGAAGTGAATGCTGAGCTTGTAGGGAAAAAGGTCTTCGTCTCCATTAGGCCAGAAGACATCTCTTTGGGACGGACAGAAGACAACTCAATCCCGACCAAACTTGAAGGCGTCATTGAGATAGCAATGTATAGAGGGTCATACGTCACCTACAGGGTCCGCGTTAGAGAAAAACTACTCCTCAACTTATCCGGACCGAGCCGCGGAGAACGGCTGAATCCCGGAGACCGCGTTCACTTGGATTGGAAGAAGGAAGACGCTGTAATTCTCCCTGCGTCATAGGAAGTGTGGCTGATGGGAAACGTCCTCCTAGGCGAGCTCCCGTGGCCTGAAGTTGAGAAGAGACTCAAAGTGGACAGAGCAGTGATCGTTCCTATAGGCGCGACCGAATCTTACGGACGCCATCTCCCACTGGGAACAGATTTCTTGGTAGTTGCTGAGATCGCCAAACGTCTCGGAGAGATGACGGACACGCTTGTTCTCCCAGTGTTACCATTTGGCGATTCGAGCGATATGATGGGCTTCACTGGATCCATTTCTCTGAAGCCAGAAACAGTTCTGTCGGTTTTGAAAGATGTGTGCGCGAGCTTGATAGAACATGGCTTTACCAAGATCATCTTTCTAAACGGTCATTTGGGAAACGTATGGCCAATCACAGCAGCTGTTGAAGAATCAAAAAGAGAGAATGTGCGCTTCGCTCAGGTAGACTGGTGGAGGCTGGTTGAGGCATTATGCGCAGGTATGATTGAACACGGTGGCCACGCAGGCGAGGTTGGAACATCCATCGTGAAAGTTCTTCGTCCAGAACTGGTCCAAGAGAACGAAATGGTTGCCGAGAAGGCTCGTGACCTAGGGTTTGCTTCGTTCGCATTGATCGAGACGTACCCTGAATATCATGAATTGACAAGCTCTGGAGTGCTTGGAGATCCCAAGCTGGCCTCGGTAGAGCAGGGAAAGAAAGTGCTCGCCATGAGCATCGACTATTTGCGGAAATTCATCGAGGAGTTCAAGAAAAGTTGACATCCGGGTTTGGTGAATACTAGTGAAACTGCTTGATTTGTTGCGCGAGAAAGAGGAACCTCGCGCTTGGTTGTTGTCGAGCCCGGCGTTCTGGTACGAGATCCTGTTATTTGCTGCACCAATCACGATCGTATTTGTCTTCGCATTTTCGATCTTGGACCCGTTGGGTCGTATTCCTCTTGCGTTCACTCTACAACCCCTGCGGGAGAGCCTAAGTCCACTCTATCTAGGTTTCATTCAGAGAACGATGGTCTGGTCCCTCGGCGTGACGGCAATGTGTCTACTGCTCGGTTATCCGACGGCCTATTACATAGCAATCGTCGTCAAGAAATATCGGACCCTACTCTTGATGGCGATAATCATACCGTTCTGGACAAGCTTCCTGACAAGGACTTTCGCCATGATCTCCATGCTGTCACACGATGGTTTTCTCAATCAAATGCTGCTCTTCTTGCACATCATTCAGGAGCCCCTTGTACTTCTTAACAACTGGCGTGCGACCATCTACGGATTGGTATACGTTTTTCTTCCGATGGTGGTACTTCCGCTATACGCCTCGCTGGAGAAGTTTGACGTATCATTATTGGAGGCCTCTTCAAGTCTGGGCGCCGGCGACCTTGAAACGTTTCTAAAGATTACATTGCCCATTAGCATGCCTGGCATCGCTGCAGCCTCAATTCTTGTCTTCGTGCCCTGTCTTGGAGCCTTCCTAATTCCCCAGCTTCTTGGAGGCACTGAATCCTACATGGTTGGAAATCTGATCTGGACAATGTTTCTGGATTCGCACGTGTATTCTCTTGGTTCGGCATTCTCCATGATACTCATAGGCATAGTAATGATAATGCTACTCATCTACCTGAAATTCCTCTCGAAGAAGGGTGCGGTTGCGTTTTGATGCATCTCAAACGCAAGATAATGACGCTCTGCATTCTCGCCATTTTCGCTTATCTTTATTCCCCGATCGCGTTTCTCGTCGCGTTTTCTTTCAACAAAGGCATAACAGTAGGGGGGAGAGTGGTTAGCTCCACTGTCACATGGTTAGGTTTCAGTTTGGAGTGGTACCAGGCACTTTTTGCGGAACCGGACCTCTTGCGTGCGTTTTCTCTAAGTGCTTCGATAGCATTACTCGTTGCTATCGTATCAGGTGCAGTCGGCGGACTCGCCGCATACTCTTATTCTCGTTACCGATTTCGTGGCAAAGATGGATTTGATGCCTTCTTGCTCGTACCTGTCATTATTCCTGAGATTACACATGCACTTGCAATGCTCCTATACTTTCGGCTGGCTGGCGTGAACTATGGTGTGCAAACCATCATAATGGGACATCTGACGTTCGCTATTCCCTACACATATTTGGTCATGAAGGCCAGGTTCGCTGGCTACGATCGAGCAATTGAAGAGGCTGCTTACAGCCTTGGAGCAAATGAAGTAAGAACGTTCCTAACGGTTACTGTTCCACTCATAATGCCCGGTATCCTAGCAGGATCGATGCTCGCTTTCACACTCTCCTTCGACAATTTCGTAATATCATCATTTCTATCCGGTGCAGGAATCAACACTCTGCCTATGCTCATTTATGCGAGAATTCGGTTTGGAGTAAACCCAGACATCAACGCAATAGCAACTATTACTCTCACAATATCTACAGTGTTGGTTCTGGTAAGTCAGATCTTATCTCAGAGATCAAAAAGATAAGATGAGCATCCCCACGGCGAAGAAGAAAAACCATAGAAAAAGAAAGGGAGCCCGGGCGGGCTCAGAAACGGCGTGTTCCTATGCGGCTTGGATCTCAGTCCACAGTTTGCCCATGTCAGCGACGTCTTGATCCGTGTAGTTAGCGTTGATTTGAAGCCTCTTCGTCGCCTCAGGGGTCGGGAATAATGCTGGATCATCCGCTATGTCCTTCATTATGTATCCGTTGTCAAGGGCGTACTTGTTCGGGTCCCTCTCGCCGACGAAGTTGCAAATCAGACCCGCACCGCGTGGATCTATTAAGTTGTTGATGAGGGCATGGGCGGAATTTACCTTCTTGGATTCTTTGAGGATGGCAAAGTTGTCGACCCATACAGATGCGCCCTGCGATGGGATGACGTAGGTGAGATTAACCGGCGGATTCGTTGCCATGCCTTTCATCCTTGCGATGTGAAGATTCCCGCTGTAGGTTTCTGCTAGAACGTAGTTTCCTGCCACGAGATTGTCTGTGACGCCGTTAGTATCGAAGGCCGCCAGATACGGCTTAATCTTGATGATAGCGTTCTTTGCCTCTTCCCAATGTGACCGATCCGTGTCTTGAATAGTGTAGCCCAAGTACAATAATGCAATGTTGAACACTGCGCGGTCATAGTTTAGGAGGGATATCTTCTTCGAATATTTCTGAGCATAGTTAGGGTCGAAGATCATTCCCCACCCAACCTTCTCAACGTCGTCCTTGACTTCATCTGTGTTGTACCCGATGCCTGTCGTTCCTGTTACAAGAGGAATACTGTACTTGTTGCTAGGATCATAGGTGGGACTCTTGAATTCATCCAGAAGATATTTGTAGTTGGGGATTTTGCTCAAGTCGAGTTCCTGAAGCATTCCCCTCTGGATCATGTCGACTACTGTATGATCGGTCGGAACAACCACATCGTAGCCAGACGTGCCTGGGGCCACTTTTGCTTCCATTGACTCATTGCTCTCAATCGACTCATCGTAGGTCACAGTCACTCCGTACTGTTCGCCGAAGAGTTGGGGTAGACCCGGAGCCATCTCACCCGACCACGCGTAGGCGCTTAGCGCAGGTTCGAGCATTGACAAGTTGGAAGCCGTTACTGTCGTAGTTTGTTGCTGGGCCGGAGCCTGGGTTTGCGACTGACCAGCGAGGTAACCGCCCACTCCGCCAATCGCAACTCCACCAACCAAAGCGCCGGCGATCTTTAGAGCATCTCTCCTGCTGACTTTTTCAGACATTTTCGAGAATACCTCCGACGAGCATTTCAGTTAGCTGTGAAATTAACTGCTATCTATTTAGATAATATAGTAGACAATCCTGACTCCCCGACGTATCTGTAGAATATACTTCGCAAAATAGGCCTGTGAAATCAGCAATTCGACCGGTTTCGGAAAAGCTGAAGCTCTCGGTTCCCAACGCGGCTGCATCGTCGGCCTGTCCTGGAAACATCAGCTTAGTGTGTACTTTTCGGTCTGACCAGACACATCGCAAGGCGTTGTGGCGGTACACTCTTAGCAGTGGTCAAAGGCTGAGAAATCAGCCTTTCTTTGGGTGCTTTGAGGCATACTCATGGTAGAGCTGACGTAGTTCATGGGCTGCGCTCTCGCACTCAAGAATCCTAACTTGCTGGCGGTCATAATGTAACAGTTCGCTCATGATCTTGTGCGATTTGTCAGTGAGCACAACCGTCCCATCGTGCTCTATTCGTTCTATTCCATCGTATTTTTGGGCTTCCTCGTTGATATGTACGGCCTCTTCGAGAGTTAGCCCCGCTGGAACTACAACCTCTGCTCCTTTAGAACTCAGGCGCACAGGATATCCGCCGGGCAGTCCTCGCGGGCCCGGAGCATGAGTCAATTCTTTGGTGTCATTTATGATCGCCAGTATGTTCTTGACCGCGGATGACGCAACTTGAGAATCGCTACCAGTAAGCGGGGGAGTTGGAATCGAAGTGAGCAACATCTTCTCAGCATTTACTCGCTCAGTCACATCCTCGCCATCGACACAGATTCGCAGGAAATACGGTGCTCCCCCTGTGGTACCGAACTCTTCCACTCTGACATCATGGTAGTGATGTCCCAACATGAGAACTGTCACGGCCTTCATAGGGACACCGAGTTTGTCACTTACTCCCTTCTTGATTCGAGGAATCAGTAGATCGAAGTTGCCAATTCCAACCGTAGGAGACAAACCTATTCTTGACAGCATGGGGTTCACAGCATCAGGAAACGAGCAGTTGACTACGTGCGTCATTATTCCCGATTTCTGGACAGCTTGCATCAGTTTGTGAGTGAGGGTAAGATGCACGGGTATCCATGGTCCTAACCCCGCATCCAGCAGTCTCAGGTAGGCGTCCTCAATCAGTTGAGTACCGATCACCCACCAAGACTGAAGCGTCGTCGCATTGACCACTAGCCTGGGCTGTTCACTTCGCAGGATGGCAGCAGTCCCATCAACGTCGTTCAAGTCGATTTTCAGAAATTTCATCCGAGGGTAGAAGCCCATGTTTGCCGCGCCGAGCATTGCGTTGTTCATCTTCTGCAATCCACGTTGCTCATCCGCATCTGCGGCGATGATTTCGGTCGGCCCGAAGGACCTAGCTAGAAACTCAACAACGTAGCCGCCAAGACTGCCCAGACCAATGACCAGAACTTTGCTCAACTTGAGCCTCGCAGGACGACGATGACTCGTGCATTAAGTGTTATTTACGGAATTCAATCCTGAGAATTGCGTTGCCATATCAAGGGGTAGTCGACCGGGCAGCATAGGGAGTCGTCATAACCGAATCGCAAGCGGACAAATGTTTATACTTTGTTCAGAATTGCATCCGCGAAAAGAGTTGCCATTTCCAAGGACCCTGAATCCCAGAGATCGGGAAAGATTGCCATAATACCTTCCACGCCAGCTTCTTTAAAGTCATTGATCTTTGAAATGCAGCTATCTATTGTTCCTATTACCGCCCGAGTTGGATCCAACCGCAACCGCTTCACCATTTCTTTGAGCTCGCGTTCATTTCGCGCAACGCAGATGTACCCGCCCCACGTCTTCTTTATTTTGTGAAAATCGCGACCAGTCTTAAGGCAATGGTCTCTTAGTTTCTTGAGCAGAGTCACGTATTCCTCGGGCGTAGGATTTGGACCTGGCCCCGCTGCGTTGTAGATGTCGGCATAAGCAGCTGCAATGGACAGCATCCGATCCCCTTTGCCTCCAATACAAACGGGGGGGTGCGGCTTCTGGAAGGGCTTTGGTTCATTTACAGCCCTAACACATTTGTAGTATTTGCCCGAGAAAGAATACTCTGGTTGAGTCCACATTCCGAGGATTATTTGTACAGCCTCCGAAAGCGCTTCGATTCTCTCAGGCGGTTTTCGAAATGTGAAACCGTATTTTGTGTGCTCTTCCTCGAACCAAGCCGCTCCGATGCCGAGATTCAACCTACCTCTACAAATGCAGTCAAGAGTCGAAGACATCTTGGCTACCAACGCAGGACTTCTAAAAGAATTACCGAGTACGAGTGGGCCTAGTCTAATGCTCTTGGTTGCGCAGGCTATTGCAGTCAACATCGTCCAACACTCCGGAAAAGGGTTCAAAATCTGACCATCAGTATCGAAGAGATGATCCGTTACCCACAAGGATTCAAAGCCGAGTCTCTCGATTTCTCCAGCAGTCTCTATTGACCGCTCAACTTCAATTGCTCGTGGTAAATAGACGCCGACAGAAGTCATGAAAATTACTGAAGTCTCCTAGCGTTCCGCACCACATCGATGTGATTGGGCCCACGCCGGATAACTATTTCTACCTTGCTTTCTATCACCCGAAACCTCGTTGGTAGGTTGTCCAGTATTCTATGTTCTGCGGAAACGGATAAAGCGGAAAACTCAATGTCTTTTCAACAGCCTAATGTGCCTCAGAGATGGGGCAGGGGATTTTAACCCTAATGTACCGGTACATATAACGAGCTCGTAGGCCGATGGTGGATAGTCCCACCAATTCTGTTAGCAGCAGAATGCGAAACTACTTTGTATGTTGGTCCAGAAGCCCTCTCAACCATTTGTCGAATATGCATTTGCCCATTTGCTGGTAACCGTTTGTGTTTAGGTGAAGTCCGTCGGCAGAGTAATCCTCTGAGAGCCTATTGTTCCTTGGGTCGGCAGTTGCCGTGAAAAGATCCACGAATGCTATGCTTCTCATCTCTGCTTCCGTGCGGATCATTCTGTTAAGGTGGAGTCTTGGAGGGATCAATTCGTCGAATCCAAGAATTGATGGCACCGAGCATGCCACGGCCGCAATGCCCTTGTTCAGAGCCGCGTCATACATGGTGGTCAAGCTGTGGGCGATCATTGCCGGATCAAAACCCCAACCCAAGTCATTGGCTCCTCCAAGTATGACCACGTAATCCGCTTTCTCATCAACCACATCCCTCGAGAACCTTTCAAGCATACCCGAGGTCAGATCACCGTTAATTCCCCTATTCAGAACGTTGACCCTCACGTCCGAGCGGAGACTAGTCAGATGTTGTTTAGCAAGGGTCTCAAGATATTGCGTATACGAGGCAGATTCATCAGAATCAGAGAACCCGGTTTCTCCAACCGTCAGACTGTCCCCGAGGGCCACGATCTTCATGGTTCATTCAAGCCTTAGGCTCGGTCTCTTGACTCTCACAGCAGACTACGGTGGCGGGTGGATTCACACTAACGGCCGAGGTACAATCCGCAACGCCAACAGAACCTAAAATCATACTGTTGCGGTGCGAGGCATCGTGGGCAAAATGCACCTGCTGCAGGCACGTATGGTATGCGTCGCTGAGGAGGATAGATGAATCCCAACGATCGATCATCTTCCAATAGGCAATTCTGTCTGACCCTAATAATAACGATACCTCTAAAACAAAACCCTCGTTTGAACTTTCGAAATTCATCTGCGCGTGTTCAGAGATGGGGCAGGGGATTTTGACCCCAATTTACCGGTACATATAAGGCCCTTGATGGGAATCGTAAAGAAGTTGAAAAACAGCTTTCTGGAACGAAACATAATGACATACTGAACTCGTTTGAATCGACGCCGAAGGATCTTCAAGCTCCTGTTAATTGCTTCTTTAATTGGAACAATCGCGCTTCCCCAAGTTCATGCTCAAACTACCAACATCACGAATGTGGAATATCCCAGGTACGCGGTCTTCGACCTCGAACAACGAACAGCCGACCCTCCCCTCAGTGTGAAAGCAACGGTCATGTATTCGGACGCTAAACCGGGCTACTATCTTGGCGTCGGAATATTCGACTTAACAACTGGGAATTTGGTAGCGGGTTCAGGCAGCGCTCTGCCGGGTGTCTGCGCCCTTGGTTACGGCTACGCAGGGTGCATAGTTCGACTGACCAAGACTTCTGGTAGTGAATATGCCAGCTTCTCTCTCAGTCAACCGCAACCGATCATGAACTTGGCCCTTGTCGCTGGTCTCTTCGACAATAACACAAAACAAATTCAATCGTCGCTAACCGATTTCGAGTTCACAATAAGGTTGACCAGCGCCCTGACACTGCAATTGAACGTTCCAAGCAATGTCCGAGTTACTGTGGACAGTGAGATTCAACCGGCGGGAAGTGTACGTTTGAAACTTGTCGTAGGCACGCACCGAGTCTCCGTACCGGACACGGTCCAAATCGACAACACTACGAGACTAAAGTTTGAGGCGTGGTCGGACGGCGTCAATCAACCTAACAGAACCGTTCTACTGAACCATGACGTAATTCTGGCGGCCAATTACACGGCACAATACTTGCTTGCTGTGAGTGGCTATCCGGTCAACGCAACAGGAACGGGATGGTATGATCAGGGAACCACAGCATCGTTCTCCGTCCCCTCTGTTGAAGAACCCATGTCAGGCTTCCTCGGAATTCTTAGAGGCGTGTGGAAGTTCCAAGGCTGGTATGAAAACGGTACACTGCTCACCATCACAAAAGATGGTTCAGTAACAATGAATACCGCCCACGCACTCGTGACGCATTGGCATGGAGACTACGCGTTTCCTATGACCATCATTGGACTCGTTTCCGCAGCTGCAATTCTCACAATTGTTCGCTTCAGAAAACGACAGACGCCCAGACGGCGAGTAGCCGGGGACAGAAAGAAGCGAGCAACTCACAGAAAAAGACGAGGCGGGAGAGAAAGAAGCTAGGGTTGGAATGTTAGGGGTGGCGTGATCTTACTTGGAGCTGCGCTGCCTTCGCTTTCCTAACTTCTTCCGGTTTAGCATCGCTAAAGCTGCTCCAATGGCGACCACGGCGAAGATGACGACAGTTATGGCATAGTCGTCTTTCCAGGTCGCTGTCGTCTGCATTGGACCAGTCATAGTAAGCACACATTCAGGCTGGCTCGAAGAGCAGTCCCCGGCCCAGCGGTCAAACACTCGACGAACACCCAGAAAACCAAGGAGGCCTTCATGGAAGAAGACTGTGGGTTGAACTGTCGCGTTTGCTGTTTCACCTACGAAGTACCACCCAGAGCCGCCAGTTGTAGCGTAGGGCGATGTTACGTTGAGGTGGTATTGACGTCGGTAGTTAATTCCAATTGTCTGATTACTGCCGATGTTGATTTCGCGCACTGATGAGCTGACATTGTCACTCCAACTAATGAGAAACTCCCTCACACCATTCCCCTCAGCGATTACTTGAGGAGCAGAGACATGGTGTACTCCCCATAGAAGAGTCGCCTGCAGTGTTCCATTAGCGTCGGTCTCTAGCGTTCTGTTGTCTACTGTTACCGAAAGGTGAGGGAAGGGTGCAATTAATGTCAATGTTGGTTCGCGGAAGTACATATCAAGCTCAGGAGTTGTGGTAACATTTTGTGGGTGTTCCTTTGAGTCAAACCACGCATAGTTCTTCCACGATGTGTCGCCAGCGATTAACGCAAAAGAGACCGTCCCACCGGTTTGTAGCGAACTGCCCACATCATCCGTAATGTTCCAACGATACCAAGCATTGGCTGTGGTAATTTGCTGTGTTTCAAAATGACTCATGTCGATGGATGGCATGTTGTCCCACGTTAGCGCAGACTCGTTCCAATCATTGGTGGGAACACGATAGACGCTAACGCTTGCGTTCTGGAAACCGTTGACATACCGAGAGTACAACCAAAGCGATGCATTGAAAGGCTTAGCGTGAGACGTCAAGATGGCTTGCGGAAGCACACTTGTGAGGTTAAACCTCAAGAACGCATAATTCCTAGAGACCGGAACACTTGGCGTATTCTGGACAATAAGGACGGAACTAGCTTCTTCCTCCATAATCTCTGTTGGCAAGAGGTTATCTGTGAATGTGTCATCGCTCGGGAAGATCCCACATCCCAGAACGGTTGAGAACGTATGGCAGCGGCCGGAGCTGCTCTGAGTCGAGGCATTAATCTGCCCCGCTGATGCCCCAGATTTTGCAACGGTCGAACCAAATGGAAGAACCAGCGTCATCATGAGGCATGTTAACGCAAGAACCCTGCAACGACCCATAGGTGATAGGCTCGGAAGCAATTACTTAGCAGTTTCCATGTCGATTGACAAGACCACTACTGTCGTTCTCTCCTGTTTGTGATGTTTGGGATCATTTTGAGTCCTCTTTTTGTTTTCTGACTCTTCAGAATCATTCAGGTTGTGAACCCGAATCTTTACGCACACCTGATCGAAATCTGCTAAGTTGTATCCTTTCGCTTCAGAGATGGGGCAGGGGTTTTCAACCCCAATTTACCGGTACATATCAGCAAGTGTAATTTGTTCTTTCGGACATTTTCATTTGTCGTATGAAAGTTGTCATAAGTCAAATTCCTCCCCGTATGTAGGAGCGCTCACTTCCCAACCCTTCGAATGGACATAGTCGCTCATGCGTAGGATCGAGTCGTCTTCGCCGTGGGTCAGGAAAACACGCTTAGGCGGTGATTTGAAATTGTCTATCCAGCGGATAAGGTCGTTCATGCCGGCGTGCGCGGAGAAGGCGTCGATCCTTTCGATCCTCATCTTGACGGGATAGGATTGTCCTAGTATCCTGACCGGTGATGCCCCTTCGAGGATTTCGCGCCCCAACGTACCAACCGCCTGGTAGCCAACGAAGAGCAGCGTGGATTCCGGACGAGCAATATTGCTGACTAGGTGATGCTTGATGCGTCCACCAGTGATCATCCCCGAGCCTGCCATGATGACCGTTGACCCTCCGGTCGTGTTGATCCCCCTAGAAGCTTCAGCGGACTCGATGAGTCTCAGGCCTGGAAAGTCAAACGGGGACTGACCATCCTCGAAGAGTTTCCGTGTTTCATCATCCAGATACTTCTCGTAATGTTCGAAGACTTTCGTAATTTCGACGGCCATGGGACTGTCAAGAATAATCGGAACGTAGGGGATCCGTTTCGCACGCGCCAGATAGTTGAAGTGGTACAGTAGTTCCTGGGCGCGTTCGATGGCGAAGGTTGGAATAACTACATTCCCACCCGCACCCACCGTATCGTTGATTACCCTGGAGAGCTTCTCTTCCACATCCTGTGTATTGTCATGGTTGCGGTTCCCGTAAGTTGACTCCATGATAACGTAATCCGCACGATCAAAAACCGAAGGGTCGTTGAGAAGCGGCTTGTTCCATTGGCCAATATCACCCGAAAAAACCATGTTCCGCGCCCCTCTCTCGTCCTGAATCTCCATCTCAATCATCGCTGAGCCAAGAATATGTCCAGCATCATGGAAGCAGACCTTCACATGTTCATTCAGCGGAACATATTCTCTGTACGGGACTGGTTTGAGGAGCGGAAAACAGTCCCTAGCATCCTCTACCGTGTAAAGAGGAATCTCCGGAAACGGCCCAGTCCGGTTTTCTCTTTCGTGACGACTCTTCTTGAAAGCCGCATCTTCCTCTTGGATCCTAGCAGAATCCAGTAGCACGATGGGAAGCATCTCCTTCGACGGAGCCGTCAACAGAATGGCCCCACCGAATCCCTCCCTCAAGAGTTTGGGGATAAGCCCCGAATGATCCAAGTGGACGTGCGTTAGGAGGAGATAATCAACCTGGTACGGGGGAACCTGGAAGGCCTCCCAGTTCCTGCACGAATAGTGCCGCTCCTGAAACAATCCACAATCCACCAGGATCTTCAAGCCCGCCACGTCTACAAGGTAGCTTGACCCGGTTACCTGATGCGTTGCGCCCAGAAATCGAATCTTCAAGATTCGCCCAGCTTTTTACTCATTACGACTGTTTACTCATTACGACTGTTCTATTCTACCGTTGATAAGCATGATTACCTTCTCCCATCATCGTTCTCGATAACTCACGAAGGGCTCAGGGGATTTCAGCACCAATTTACCGGTACATAGACCCGCGAAAGGGCATGCGTGGGTTTTCATTAGTCATAACTTGTTTGAGGTTTTTTGGTAGGTACTGAGTATTAGGTGAACGTATCCGAAACCGCTAAATCATGATATTGCTCCCCCAAGCAATGACCACTACAACCTCAGTTCCAACTACAACGGCAACAACAACTCCTTCGTGTATTGCATCAACAAGAAGTGCAACTACAGCAAGCTAAATTCAAAATCCAACATCAGTAGACTGGCAGTTGTATGTCGTACTGGTTTTAGTGGGCGGAGCCTGTGCGGCTCTATTTTTGATCCTCAGGCATAAGACCCAGAGTTGAATTTGCAACAAGCGCAAACATGTAGATTGAATTCAGAGGTGGGGCAGGGGATTTCAACCCCAATTTAGATTTGGATTTTGACCCGAACTTACCGCTACATATGGTACACCTGAGTTCAGCGGTTTGTGAGGACGAAGTTACTCTTCCTGTAAGAAAGGTCCCCATTCCTAAGGCAGTCGCCTAGTCATTCCATTTCTTAGGGCTTCCAACTTACGCCTTTTCCGAATGATGATCATCGATCCTAGCAGAGCGAAAACGGCAATTACACCAAGTATCAAGGCCGTTTCTTGATAGGACGTCGCCCATTCGGCAGTGATTACAGAAGGGCCAGTCACAACGACATCCGTAACTGAAGAAGTTGCAGAAGACACGCTAGGACTGTCCCACCTATAGAATACTTGCTGAACAAGTAATGGAAAGGACGAAATTGAACTTGGGACGACGGAGATCCTAGCGGTGGACCCTTCGTCGTACCACCCTGTACCATTTACAAATCCAAATTCTGACTTGACAGTCAAGAGGTATTGGTGCTTCCACATCCCTGTGATCGACGTAGGCCCGTTAGCGACGATTGCAGTCGCCGGCGAATCTGAAGAGACAGAGCCGGTCCAGCCAACAAATCTCATGCGCGTGTCATTCTTGACACCCGCGATTGCCGGGACTTCGATCGAATGTTCCGAGCCATGCCGCCAACGTAGAAGGCGATTGCGACAATGACGGATTGGTGAAGAATATAGAATGGCAACACGAATTCATTTGACCGCTGCAGGAATTTGTGATTCAATGAGAGATGCTTCCGCCCAAAACCAAGCAACACCGTCACCCAACACCAACCATTCAATGCCCACAAAGTAGATACTGAAAGATAGTGGCTGGACATTCCAGAGGGATCAGCCTCCGCAATCAGTAATGCACCGACCGCCAAGACACTGGTGAGGATTCCCAGCAAGAGTGCAGGCATTCTGCTCTTACTGGACTGCTTTTTGAAGTCGGCATTGCTTCCAGCCTGGTTCCATATCGCTTTGTTCTGCTGGGGTTCGGGGTCTTTGTTGGGGTGGGGCTTAAGGTGTGTGTGATACCAGTGGTGCGCACACACACACGAAAACGGAACCGTCACAACTGTCTAAGAATCGATTCAGTTTAGACATTTTGTGGTTCAGCGTTTGATTAACCCCGTGCGATTACCATGAAGAGTACGATAACTGGTAATCCTATTGGATATTCTGGATATCTCAGGAGATGCCAGAAGCTGTACGCCCGGAAGGACCACTAGCTTGACGCTAGCGGCGCCCACTGAAGCTTCGGGGTCTTACTTTGGGTTGTAGGCGGGTGTGAAGATGGCGTGGGTTGGGTAGATTTCTACCTGAGGTTCGCCTTTAAACCCGAGCTGTTTCACGCCTGGCATAAGCCTGCTCTTGACGAAGTCGTTGAAGTTATCGGCGGTGTCCCAGATATCGGTGACGTGTGCCCCGTTCGCGTCGAACGCCGCTACGTGGAATCGCAGCCCTTTGGGTACGTTTCCTTCCCAGTTGATGGGTTTCCTCATGGCCTCATACTGTTCGCGGGTGAGGCCTTTCCAATTCATTATCATGACAATAGACATGATGCATCCCGCCCTAATCAAGTTCAGCACTATATGTATCTGACGCTTTTACAGCAGGCAGGTTTCGTACGTGTACGAGTTGCAGTTTTCGCTTCCTTACTTCTCCAGAGTAATCTCAAAGTCTTCTCCGATCTTCAATGGGTGCCATCGCGAATCGAAACAAACATTCAGCATGCCTCGGATCCCAACGAAAGTTCTGCGTTCTCCGTTTACTTCATCAACCTTGAAATCGATGATACCCTCAACCGCAGCCTCGAGTTGTTTGTACGCCCAGTTGCTGTGAATTCCCCCGATGATGCCATGGAGATTAGTCATTTGCCTTCGTTTGGTCATCGGGATAGGTCTCGATAGGAGGAATTCGACCCAATTCCTCTCGGGGTTAAATCTATCGAGAACCGAATTGTTATCATCTATTATGAGAAATTCAGGGGCAGGTGAATCAGCCATCGCCTCCCTTGCTACCCAAATGCTCAGGTCCGCGACCTTTAGCGACTCAACGGCGAACCTTTCTTTGGATTTCTGTCCTATCGACGCGCTGTATACATCGGTAGTCCATAACCGATCGGTCCGTTCGAGCTCCTCAGTGTCAAGTCCAAGTTGTCGGAGTTGAGAACGGACATTATCTGGTGGCCGGGAGAACGCAAGATAACTAACGCTTCCGCCAGTTCTCAACCAGCCGGCTGCAACAGCGACCGATGCATTATGCCATTGCGATGCAGGATCAAATTCAACAAGAATATTGGACCCCGGAGGAACAGGTCCCTTAGTCAAGTCTTCGATTAACGGAATCCTCGGCAATCAGAACACACGAGAATCCTCTGTTCTAGCAGATTTGTAGTTTTCGTGCGTGTGATATCAGTGGTGCGGGCGTCGTAATTTGAACCGATGGAAATACGTAGAAATGGATTATGTCTAGTCGGCTTCCATCGTCTCAAGTTTGCTTAACAGAACTTTGCGTCTCTCCTCTTACGGAATTTCTTTTTGATGGCTCAATTAGCATCCAACTTGATTGAGAAAGCAACTCTATTCTTCTTCTCGAAAAACCCAATAATTCTATCTCCTAGCGCCTGCTTAGAGTTTACCAGCTTGACGATTCTTTTGCCATCCTCTCCATCGATCCGAGTAGCTTTTCCTTTGAGCCAGTCCCCCTCTATTCTGCCGAATCTTGCACAAGGTGCTAAACGAACGACAGGATTCCTTTGAAGCCTCTTCACCTTCCAAGATTTTGCCGGCGAATGAAAATAAAGCAAGCCGCTTTCCTCTACAAACCAAACGGGAGTCCTAACTGCTTCGCCGTTTCTCTTGTATGTCTCAAGACTAATGAATTTGGCTTTCGATAGTTGGTTAGTCATAGTCAATGATAGCCAACCTCCCGCTTAAATGAAAGTCTGTGTGTGGGTCCAATAGTGCGCACACACACACGAAAACACCTGAACCTGTGGTTCAAATTGTGATGCTCGTGGGACTTTGGTTCCTGGTCAGATGTGGATGACGATGTGGAAGATGTTGATGATTGCTGCAGCAAGACTGAGCACGGCTGTAAGAACTAGGTTGATTGACTTGCCATCCTTCAGAGCACTCTTATTGCCAGCGTTATGCCGGTCGATTTTAGAAACCTTAGCAAGTCTATTCAAGATTTCTTGGTCTCCGACTAGACTGATCAGTGAAACCAGAATAAAACTAGCTGCGAATGCCGAAAAAAACTTATCAACGCTAAAGCCAATCAACCAGGCTGCAAACAGATTCAGAATCACTGCACCCGCGAAAGCGAGTCCCGGATAGAAAAGCCTCAGTTTCGCCAGTTTCAGATCCCAATGCAATTCCACTTGGTAGGGGATAGAGTACGTTGCCCCTGTCTTCTCGTCAAAAATCTCGTTAGCGCTCAATACTAGTCTGTCCAGATTTGTGTATAGCTGTCGGATACTTGGACTCTTAATCCGTGCTATTTCATCGACGATTGATTTCGTGTGGCTTTGTTCGAAAATGTGGCTGAGTTTCTCTCGTTTCCCGCTAGCTGTCACCCTATCTTTTACTGCGACGGGCGCAACTGCGTTAAACCAGATTTCGTCCTTATCTGTTAGAATCCGGGTATCTGCCGTCTGATCGGAATAGTAGTTTACATTAACTTCCTTCACTTCGCCTTCCACTTTTTCTTCCTTGGTTTCTAGACTTTCCTTGGTTCCCATAACTCAGCTCACCAGCTTGATGATTGCTACAAGTAATGGTTCACTACGATTTCACATTTTCCATTCAGGTATGCGGGCAATGAAAATCTGAATCCCGAACCGCCGATGCCTAACCAAGTGTGGGTGCGCACCACAGTAACCATCCCGGCCCACATAGGACAGTGGACAATGAAGCTACTGCCTTCTTAATGTCCGAATGACTCTGATGTATGCTGTGGCGTCGCCCACCAAGCTGACAGCCGTCTCGCTGCATGCCTTAGGATGCATGGGGTGCGCGTGTTCTATCATAGGTACGAAATGGCGGAGCTTTGGGGGAAGAACTTGTACGAACACCTAGCATGGGTGTACAAAGATGCGGCGGAGTATTGTGTGATGTTGGTTTGGAAGCACTACGCGGAGAGATTGTGGACAAATCATGAGCGCAGGAACGCTCAAGCGAGAGCAAAGGAGAGGAGAGAATACATCCTGCCTCTCCGCTTGGATGATACGGAGATACCTGGATTACCGTCCACAGTCGGGTACATTGACCTACGAAAAGCATCGAATGACGAAGTCTGCGCGTTGGTTCGTCAGAAGTTGTCACGCACAATTTGAACCGTCGTCGTTCGTCGTTTGAAAGTGTGTGTGGGTCTAGTGGTGCGAGCAGCGGAATTTGAACCGCCGTTTTAGTGTGTGTGCGCACCATCAGTACCACACACACAACTGGGATGCGTAATCGGAAGACAGAAATTCAAGCTACTCAGGTTTCTTAGATACTGGATAAGCGATTTGCTGACAAATCTGTTCCTCCCCATCTTTGAACGGATTCTTCCAGATGGCGTTGAATTTGGCACGAATTTACTTGTAGAATTCGAGCCAGACTCCGCATGGTACGAAGCTTCCCTAACGTTAGCAGCCCAAGCACTAAGAAGCGGCCACAAGGCGTTGTACCATACATTCCAGCACCCTCCCGCCGACGTAGAACATGACTTGAAAAAGCTCGGATTAGATCTTACAAAACTCCAAGGCGATGGGTTCTTCCAAATCCTGGATAGCCTGGCTGTACAGACCGGAGGGCTGAATCCGGTTAGCCAAGAGGAGCCGATCGCCAAGTCGCTCAAGATTCCAGACCTAAGCATCT
>Ga0208036_1000048_pt1 | contig 96640 bp, 59 predicted proteins | sample June2015DPH_11_1_2_FD_184706 | JGI IMG/M metagenome (GOLD analysis project Ga0208036, IMG submission 184706) | Peatland microbial communities from SPRUCE experiment site at the Marcell Experimental Forest, Minnesota, USA - June2015DPH_11_100... | ecosystem: Environmental > Terrestrial > Soil >...
CCCGCCCCCGCAGCCGGTGCAGGATCCCGCCATCACCCTCCTTCCCCAGCCGCGCCACCAGCCTTCGCACCCAGCGCTCGCTCAGCTTCAATTGCGCCCCCGCCTGCTTCTGCGTCAGGTGCCCCTTTTCTGCCTCGTGCAATACCTGCAACCGGTCCCGATCTCGTTGGCTCATCCACAGCTCCTGTTGTCTTTGCATCCCGACATCTTGCCGGTTCCCAACAGGAACTTCTTACTTTGCTGGAATAGGATCTTTTCACGTTGCTGCGACAGGCGCCAGCCGCTGCGTGAGTGCTCCCCAATCTTGTAGTAGAATGATCGCTATGAATTTGTTTTCGCGGCGTTTGCTAGCATTCCTGCCAGTCACCGATTCCTCAGGACGCGCTCGAAATCCAGCCCCACTGAGTCGCGGGGATCGCCCTGCAAACCGGCGCGCTTCGACTGTGCACAATCCGATCGTCGCCGCCCTCATCATCGTTTTGTTCGTGGCGCCGGCGGCTCTCGGTTCGGGAGGACCCAAAAACGAGGCTCTCACGGTGAAGGAGCCGGAGCTGCCGCGGGTGCTTATTGACACGAAGTTCCCGTCGGCAGCAGGATACATTGAAGTTAAGGTGCCCGCCGACGGAAACCTCAAGGACGCCATCGAAAAGGCCTCGTGCAATCCGAATGGGACCGTGCTAAGGCTGGCGGCGGGAGCGACGTTTACGGGAACCTTCACTCTGCCCGCCAAGAACTGTGCTCCGGGACAATGGATTATCATCCGCACCGACACCGAGGACTCCAATCTTCCGCCGCCGGAATCACGTATCACGCCTTCCTTCGCACCGACCCTCGCAAAGATCTTCAGTCCCAACGTCGCGCCCGCTGTCAAGACCGCGAGCGGCGCTGAACATTACTGGTTCATGGGGGTTGAGATCGGTGTTGCCAATGACACACGAATGAGTTATGCGGTGATCGAAATCGGTGACAAGGAATCCGCTCTTTCCGACCTGCCCCACCATTTCGTCTTTGACCGCTGCTACGTTCACGGAAATGAGGCTGGAAACATCAGGAGAGGATTGGCTGCGAACGGCGCTTCCATTGCCGTGATCAACTCTTATTTTGAGAACTTTCACGTGGCTGGGGAAGATACGCAGGCGATCGCAAGTTGGAATGGTTCCGGTCCGTTCAAAATCGTCAATAATTTTCTCGAAGCGTCCGGCGAGAACGTCATGTTTGGGGGCGCCATGCCATTTGTCCCCGGTGTCATTCCGTCCGATATCGAAATTCGACGGAACCACTTCTTCAAGCCTCTTTCCTGGAAGCTAGGCGACCCGAGCTTTAAGGGCAGCACCTGGACCGTGAAAAATCTTCTGGAGTTCAAGAACGCCCAACGTGTATTGGTGGAGGGCAATGTTCTTGAGAACAATTGGGCTCAAGCGCAGTCAGGTTTTGCCGTGCTGTTTACGCCTCGCGGTGAGCGAGGCCGATGTCCCTGGTGCACCGTGGCTGATATCACTTTCCGCCACAACATTCTCGCCCACTCCGGAAGTGGCTTCAACATAGCCGGGCAAGACAACACCAGCCCAAGCGAGCCCTCCCAGCGCATCTGGATTCACGACAACCTGGTGCTCGACATTGACGGCATGAAGTGGGGCGGCGCCGGCAGGCTGTATCAAATCCTCAACGGGGGCCGGGCCCGCGTGCTCGCTCCTCCGCACGATATCATCATCAGCCATAACACTGAATTTGAGAGCGGCGGCATCGTCTTCGCCGGCGACACGCCGGACCATCCGATACCGCATTGTCTGTTTATCGACAACATCCAGCCGTATGGCGCCTTTGGTATCGCCGGCTCCGGCCATCGTCCGGGTGTCGACGCCATTACGGCCTACTTCGCCGACTCCGCGTTCACTCACAACGTGATCTTTGACCTTCCATTCAGGATATCTCCGCCCGACTATCCGCCGGGCAATTTTTTCCCTTCGGACTTGAATGCCGTGCAGTTTGTCGACTCGAAAAGCGGGGATTTCCATTTGAAACCCACCAGCCGCTACCATGGTGCCGCAACAGACGGCAAGGATATCGGGGCTGACATCGACGCCCTCCTTGCCGCAACCGCCGGTGTAGCTCACTGAGAATGTCAACCACCCACAAGCTTGCATCAGGATCGGCGCTCCGCATGACCGTTACGGTCTCGACGGCAGTCGTGTCGTTTCTGATCATGCCTTTCATCGTCCACACGCTGGGCGATCGGATGTATGGGATCTGGACCCTGGTCGCGACGTTCATCGGTTACTACGGGGTTCTGGAATTAGGCTTGTCCAGGGCCATTACCCGATACTCGTCTGCCGCGCTCGGAGCCCTCGACCACGAAGAATGCAACCGGGTCTTCAATACGGCTCTCCGCATTTACGTAACCCTGAGCCTGGTGGTTCTGGTAGTAACGGCGGCGATCGCCGCACTCTCCCGCTTCTTGGTCAAGAATCCCGCTGACGCTTCGTTGTTCTGGAAGATCGTCTTGATTCTGGGGCTCAGTTTCGCCTTGATGTTCCCCACCAGGGTTCTCAGCGGATTGCTGGAAGCGAGCCTGCGGTTCGATCGAACCGCGACCATTGATTTGATGTCACTGTTCATCAGAACCGCGCTGGTAATCGTGGTTCTGCTTCTAGGCTACAAAGTGGTCGGCTTGGCTCTCGCCACGCTGCTGGCGAGTATTCCGTCTGTGATCGCTTACGTTTATTCGCTTCGCACCGAGCTGCCTTTTCTGAGGCTCGACTCCAAGTATTGGGGATGGCCGACCGCCAAGACACTGTTTTCCTACAGCGCGTTTAGTTTCATCTCTCAACTGGCAGAGATTCTCCGATACAGGGTTGACAATGTTGTAGTCGCGGCATTTGTAGGCGCGGCGGCGGTAACTCACTACCGGATCGGTGGCGCCTTGGCGCAGTCCTTCTTCGACTTGATGTTGGCGATTGGCGGCGTGTTCCCTTCGGTCTTCAGCCGCCTCGAGGGAGCGAAGGACTTCGAGGGAATCAAAAGGACATTCTTCTTCGCCACAAAAATCACCATCTGTGTTTCCAGCTTTATCGGGTTTGGGCTGATCGCCTGGGGCAAGCCCTTCATCGCGCGCTGGATGGGACCTTCGTACCTGGATGGTTATCCTGTCCTGGTCGCACTGGTGTTGGGCTGCGTCTTCACTTCATCTCAGGGACCATCCGTGGGCCTGCTCTACGGGACCTCAAGACACAAGTTCCTGGCCCTGGTAAACTCGATCGAGGGTGTCACGAACCTGGCGCTCAGCATTATCTTGGTTCGAATGATGGGAATCGTCGGAGTAGCACTGGGGACATTGGTCCCCATGACCGCTTCCAAGCTCATCGTTCAGCCCTTTTACGTCTGTCGCGTATCACATATCCCGTATGTAGAGTATCTCCGCAGGTGCGGAAGGACTGTGGCCGTAGTTTTGCTTTCGCTCGCCATTCCATTTCTTCTCGCGGAGATGTTGGCGGCTCCCGATTACAAGATTCTGGTTGTGCTAGCCGTGTTGTCCTTCACTTTTTACGCGGCGTCCCTTTGGTTGTTCGAGTTCAACTCGCGAGAAAAAGAGGTGCTGAAAAAGGCCCTCCGGCTTTCGCCTGCTACGAAGGACGTGAGTGCCGCGCCGTCTCTGCGGTAAGAACTGCACCGGGAAAGGCGGAAAAACCGGCCTCGATTTGCGGCGACATCTGTTAAGATAATGACGATCGGTCTTTGGGCGATTCTTTCTCTTTAAAGGAACAGAGTGAATGTTGGGTCAGTTCTTGTATGGTGTGAAGTATGTCCTCGGCCTTGATAAAGCGGGACGAAATCTCCGGGTCTATCCGGATGATACGTTCGTCGTTTCCTATCCCAAGTCGGGGAACACCTGGTCGCGCTTCCTGATTGCCAATCTGTCGAATCCCGGTGAGCCCGCGACCTTCGCCAATATCAATCGGTTGATTCCCGATCCGGAGGCTCTCTCGAAACGCTCCTTGAAAAAGCTTCCGCGGCCGAGAATCCTGAAGAGCCATGAGGCCTTCGACCCGCGATATAAGAAGGTGATTTATATTGTGCGGGATCCGCGAGACGTGGTCCTGTCGGAATATCACTTCGACATCAAGCGGCAATTGATCCCGGAAGGAACTCCCGTCGAAGAGCGCGTGAAACTGTTTCTGGAGGGCGGAACGTGTCCCTACGGATCTTGGGGCGAGAACGTCGCGAGCTGGCTGTATGCGCGAGAGCATAACCCCCGGTTCTTGCTGGTTCGATATGAGGACTTGGAAGCGGACACGACGCGCGAATTGGCCCGACTTGCTGCGTTCCTCGGCATCGAGCCCACGCCGGAGCGCCTGACTTCGGCAGTCGAGCGGAGCACGGCCGACCAGATGCGAAAGTTGGAAAAGGCCCAAGCCCATCTGTGGTCTTCCACAAAAGAAACGCGCAAGGACAAACCATTCGTACGCGCCGCCAAGTCGGGCGGCTGGCGAAAAGAACTACCGGAAAGCTCCCTATCCGAGATTGAATCGGCTTGGGGACCGTTGATGAAGAAATTGGGATACGAATTGTATGTTCAGAAATCGGTTACGGCCGGCGTCGAGGTGCTCGATAAGTGATTCGACGGAGCGAAGCTCTTCGCAGGTATCGATCTCTCCGATTCTGGCACCCGGTTTCAACACCGTGAATTGATATGGCACAAGACGTTCGATGATTAGCCAACTCAAATACCTTGCGAAATTTGTTCTGGGACTCGACCGCGCCGAGCGCAACCTGACCGTGTTTCCCGACGACACATTTGTCGTCTCTTATCCGAAATCCGGAAATACGTGGACGCGCTTCCTGATCGCGAACCTGGCCTATCCCAAGGAAAAAGTTGATTTCACCACGATCAACCGGCTGATTGCCGACCCTGCCCTCGCGTCCAAGCGATTTCTGAAGAGCCTGCCCAGACCGCGAATCCTCAAGAGCCACGAGCCCTTTGACCCGCGCTACAAGCATGTTGTCTTTATCGTCCGAGACCCTCGCGACGTCGCGCTTTCGGAATACCACTTCGAAGTGAAGCGCAAACACGTCGACGAAGCGACTCCGATCGATCATTACGTCAGCCGCTTCGTGGGTGGCGAAACCGGACCTTACGGATCGTGGGGCGAAAACGTGGGGAGCTGGGTGGCTGCCCGGCAGAATAACCCTCGGTTCCTGTTGCTTCGCTATGAGGATATGCTGGAGGCGCCGGAACGTGAATTAGCCAAGGTGGCAATCTTCCTGGGTTTCGAGCCGGACCCGCAACGACTTGCACATGCCGTTGATGAGAGCTCGGCGGACCGCATGCGAAAGCTGGAGCAGGCCCAAGCGGACCACTGGTCTGCAACCAAGAATACCCGCAAGGACATTCCGTTTGTGCGTGCCGCCAAGTCCGGGGGCTGGAAAACAGGCATGCCGCCAAGCTCCGTGGCGTTGATTGAGTCGGCCTGGGCGCCTCTCATGACCTTGCTGGGATACAAGCTCAGCGCTCGGTCACCAGACGAGACGTCCGTGCCGGGATGGGCCAGAGTCGAAGCTAGGACCGGTTGACGTCGACAAGAACAAAACAGTGACAAGTGGCAAGAGTCGGCAGCTCTCAGTACTCAGCCGCCAGCTTTCGGCAACTCTCGCATTGCCAGATGGCCGCTGAGCGCTGATGGCTGACCGCTGCCGGCTATTACTTGCCACATGCCACTTGCCAATTTCTTTCTCGAGATTCAGAAGACATGAACAAGAAAATTCTCATCATCGGTGCGGGTCCCACAGGCCTTGGGGCCGCTTCGCGTCTCGATGAACTGAAGCATGACCATTGGACGCTCTACGAGCGCCATGATTACGTCGGCGGCCATGCGTCGTCATTCGTCGACGCCCAGGGATTCACCTGGGACGAGGGCGGCCACGTCATCTTTTCACATTACCCGTACTTCGACCGATTGGTTGAGAAGGCGCTGAAGGGTGAATTCCACGAACGCATTCGGGAAAGCTGGATTCTCAGCCGCGGCACATGGGTGCCCTACCCGTTTCAAAATAACCTGCGGTATCTGCCCAAGGACGCGCAGGTCGAGTGCTTGCTGGGAGCGGCCAGAGCGGCCGGCCAATCCAATGGCAGCGACGCCCAGAATTTCCGCGATTGGATCCTCGCCACCTTCGGCGAGGGCATCGCCCGCCATTTCATGTTTCCGTACAACCAGAAAGTGTGGACAACTCCGCTCGAACAGATGGCGAAGTCGTGGATCGCGGAGCGCGTGTCCGTGGTGGACTTTAAGCGATTGCTCGAGAACGTGATCCTCGAGCGCGATGACGTCGGCTGGGGGCCAAACAGCAAATTCAAATTTCCTTTGCACGGAGGCACGGGAGAAATCTATCGGAGCATCGGGCGGTCGCTGGGCGACAGGGCGCAGTGCGGCAAGGAGCTCGCGGAAGTGGACACCAAGCGCCGCACCGTGTCTTTCACCGACGGCACCGGCGACACGTACGACGCGCTGGTCAGCACGGCGCCGTTGGACTTGTTGGTCAAAATGCTGAAGCCTTTGGACCCGCGATTGATCGAGGCGAGCGAAATGCTTCGCCACAACAACCTGCTGGTGCTAGGCGTTGGACTGAAGAAAAAGATCGACACCAGCAAATGCTGGGTCTATTTCGTCGACGACGAAATGCCCTGCTATCGCTTGACATTCTTTTCGTTGTATTCACCCTACAACGTGCCCAACGGCGACGTGGAGCATTATGGATCGCTGATGTGCGAGCTCTCTTACCGGGCCGGTGAAACGCCCGATCAGAAGGGTTTGATGGAGCAGACGATTTCGGGATTGATCCGCGGCGGCATCCTCGAAGAGACCGACCGGGACCGGATCGTCTCCCGATACGTTCGCGATGTGCCTTACTCGTATCCCATTCCAACCCTCGACCGCGACGCTGCGCTCGACGTCATTCAGCCCGCGCTTCTCCAGCACAACATCTACTCGCGGGGCCGATTCGGCGCCTGGAAATACGAGGTCGGCAACATGGACCACTCGGTCCAAATGGGCGTGGAAGCCGTGAACCACATTCTCTTCCAGGAAGAGGAGAAAGTCGTTCGGGGGCATTAAGGGCTCAATCACAGATGGCCGACAATGTGACAGTCTCCACCGGAGCAGATGTGCCCAGCGCGCCGAAGGTGAGCGTGATTATGCCCGCCTACAACACAGCGGCGCTCATCGGTGAGGCGCTCGATTCTGTATCTGCGCAAACGTACACGAACTTCGAAACCATTGTCATCAACGACGGCTCGCCCGATACCGCAGAACTGGAGAAAGCGCTCGACCCCTATCGAAGGCAGATCGTTTACATCGTGCAGGACAACCGCCGCGCCGCCGGAGCGCGAAACACTGGCATCCGTCACGCCCGTGGAGAGTATCTTGCCTTCCTGGACAGCGACGATTGGTGGTCGCCCGAAAACCTCGCCACGCAGATGACATTCCTCGAAGAGAATCCATCCGTGGATATGGTTTACGCTGACGCCGGTTTTTTTGCCGGCTCGTCATGTCCCGGGCAGACCTATATGGAGGCGTGCCCCTCCAAAGGCCCGGTGACGTTTGAGAGCATCGTGGTTGAGGACACGCAAAGCTGCATCTCTTGCACGGTGGCCCGAAAGCAAATCATCGTCAAAGCCGGACTCTTCGACGAATCCCTCCCTCGCTGCGATGACTACGATATGTGGCTGCGCGTTGCCCACTGCGGCGGCAAGATTGCCTATCACCACGCAGTGCTCGGCAGGATTCGAATGGGCCGTCCCGGCAGCCTGGGTCTCTCTGATCTCCGAATGATTGAAGCGGCGGCGCAAATCCTTACCAAGATCGAGAAAACTCTTCCGCTTTCACCCGAAACGCGAAGCCTGGTGCAACGCAGAATTGCCCGCCACCATGCCTTCTACGATAAACTGATGGCGAAAGAGTATCTCGCCAAGGGTGATTATGACCGCGCCATTATGTCGCTGACCAGGGCCAATGCCTTTTTGAAGAGCCCCAAACTGACACTGACCCTGCTCGGTCTGAAGGTGGCGCCCAGCCTGCTCCGCGCGCGGATGCTCAAACGGCAGAAGTCCTAGCCCAAGTGGCGAGTGGCAAGTGGCGAGTGGCAAGTTGAAGGAACGAGTCTTTTCACTCGCCACACGCCACTTTCCACTTGCCACTCTCTTGATGAGTGCCGCGAGCCTCCGGGTCGCCATCCACAAAAATGCGGTGCCACAACTCCAGATTCAGCAGCCGCCAGATGCGGTCGTAGTGGTCCACGCTGCGAGCGCGGTGCGCGGCGAAGAGCTGCCGCACTGCTTCCGGCTTAAACAGCCCACGCGCGGTCGAGCGCGGTTCGAGCAGCGTGCGCTCGATGGCGCCCAATTGCGCGCCCTCCAGCCAGCCGCGCCAGGGCGTGGGAAATCCCATCTTGCTCCGGTAAATGATCGACGCCGGCAGAATGTCCTCGACCGCCTCCTTGAGAATCTGCTTTCCGGCGAGGCCGCGGATCTTGTACTTCTTCGGGATTGTGGCCGCGAACTCCACCAGCACGTGATCCAGGAACGGGACGCGGCTCTCAATCGAAGTGGCCATGCTCATGTTGTCCTGCTTCATGAGCAACTCGACGAGATACGTCTTGATGTCGGTATACAGCAATCGGCTCAGCAACGTCCCGGAAGATTTCTCCCAGTAGGCGAGCGAATTGCGGTAGGCCTCACCGGCAGTAGGCCGCAAATCATCAGCCAGCAAACCGCACTGCTCCGCCTCAGAAAACGCGGCGTAGAAGTTATCGAAATAAAGCGAGCTCCAGTCCGCACCGTCAAGAGCCAGGGGAGTGTGCAGGAGCCGGCGCCTAATTCCCGCGCTCAGGAGGTTAGACTCGGCCACCGTGCGCCGGATGGAGCGGCGCAGGCCCGCCGGCGCCAGGCGGCGGTACACGCCGTCCAGGCGCGCGTTCCACAGCGCGACGGCGTATCGAGTGTAGCCCGCCAGAGTTTCGTCACTGCCCTCGCCCGTCAGAACCACCGTCACTCTCTCGCGCGCCAATTTGGAGACAAAATAAAGCGCCACGCTCGACGGCCACACGATGGGCTCGTCTTCGTGCCAGATCAAATTGGGCAAGGCGCCGAAAAAATCCTCGCGGCTGACGCGAACCTCGTGATGAATCGACTTCAAATGGTCGGCCACGACGCGCGCATACGGCAGTTCGCTGTAAGACGCTTCGGAATAGCCGACCGAGAAAGTCTCGATGGGCGATTGCCGAAGCTTGGTCATCAGGGCGGCGACGACGCTCGAGTCCAAACCGCCGCTCAGAAACACGCCCAGCGGCACGTCGCTCATGAGGTGGCTGGAAACGCAGTCTTCCAGAAGCTGGCGATACCCTTCTACGTAATATTTCTTCGGATGTTGCCCTTCGTCAGGAGACTGCGGAAGGTCCCAGTACTGCTGGATCTCAACTTCCCCACCTTCGGCAATCTCCAATGTGTAGCCGGGCGGCAGCTTGAAAATCCCGGAGTAGAGAGTTTCGATGCCGGCAAGATAGCCGAAGGCGAGGTATTCCGGCAGTGCCGCGCGGTTCAGCTCGGCGCGCACGCCGGGATAAGCGAGCAGCGCCTTGATCTCGGAGCCGAAGATCAGAGTGCCGGCGGTGCGGCGATAATAAAAAGGCTTGATGCCCAGCCGATCGCGGGCCGCAAAAAAGCGGCGCTTTTTCGAGTCCCAGAGCGCAAAGGCGAACATCCCGCGCAGAACCTTCACGCAGTCCCGCCCGTATTCCTCGTAGGCGTGAACGATGGTCTCCGTGTCGCTCCGGCTGCGATAGTGGTGGCCGCGCGTTTCGAGCCCGGGCCGCAGTTCCTGATGGTTATAGATTTCGCCGTTGAAGACCAGCCACACGGTTCCGTCTTCGTTGCTCACCGGCTGGTGGCCGCCCGCGACGTCGATGATGCTCAGCCGGCGCATCGCGAGGCCGATGTTTTCCGAAACGTAAAAGCCCGCGTCGTCGGGACCGCGGTGGACGATCTGGTGATTCATCGCCTCGAGCGTGGAACGCTCGACCTTTTGCCCGCGATCGAAATGCACCACGCCGCAGATACCGCACATAACTATTTCATTCTCCCGCCCGGCTCGCCCATGCCCTGCCCCAAAAAGGCCATTTCCGCGGCCGCCAAACCTACCGCCGAGACCGGATTGACCGAAGACAGATCAGAGCAGGAAGTCTCCTCGCGGTCTCCCGTGTTCCACCATTCAAATCGCTCCACCATCTGCTTACACTCTATCACGCGGCGGCCACCGACCTCGGCGTAGCTCCCGCCGCAAAGCACCCAATGCTGTTTGCCTTCGCCCAACGCGCCGCAGTATAGAAGCTGCGCGTCGCTGGCCCAGGACCCGAGCTCCCAGCGTTGGCCGGGCGCCGCGAAGAACAAAAAGTGCATTTCGTCCGAGCGCGCATAGCGGTACGCACGCAGAGTCATCTCCTCGGTGGAATTATCCATTCGCTCCAGCGCTCCGAACTGCGGGTCCGCCGTCTCCACCGGAAGGATCATCACGGCAAAGTCAATGGGAAGGCGCGCCTCGGTGCGAAAGCTCAGCACGTGGCTCGGTTGAATCCGGCCGTAAACCGGCGCGTCCTTGCCCTGAGAGATCTGCTGCGACCATCCGTGCCCTTCCACCGGCAGCAAGACCAAACCCTCATCGTTGCGTATCCAAAGCACGGCCGGGTTTTCGCCCGTGCAGCGCGGCAGAAAACCGGGCGCCAGGTGCCAAGACAAATCGATCTGATGTTCGCCTGTGCCTCGAGCCCAATCCCGCACCAGCCAGAACCGGTCTTTGATGCCCAAGACTGACCGCCCGTGGACGACCGGCTGAGGCAAGCGCGCGTAGCCCGTGTGACTGCCTGAAAACAGGTCAAAAGTCTTGCCTGACACCCACTGGTCAACTCGAGCGCTGAGCGGCGAGCCCCAGGAGAATGGCCCGCCCATTTCGCCTTGATCGAGTCCGTCCACGCGCATCGTGCTGTGCGCGGCTGTGCCTCGAAAATAATGCCGCTGCCCTTTTTCACCAACGTAACAACCGGAGCCCGGATCGATCAGCCACTCCCGCCCGTTCACCGCGAGTTGAACGCTCAGCGCGTCAGCGTGGGCGTGGCCGCAGCTCAAGCCCTCCTGCGGACCTGCTACCACCACCAGACGCCGCGGCGATGCCTCTGTGCCGGCCATCAGGTAGATTCCGCTAAAGCCCAACTGGGCAGAAACGGGCGGGCCGGGCGCCATCTGGATTTCGTCAAACTTTGCCACGCCCTCCCGCCCCAACAGCCAGATCGTCTCTTCGCGCAGGCCGCCGACGCCTTCTTTGAAGCCCCGCCGACCAAAGATCACCGCGCCCGTCGCCAGCGGATCCAGCATGTGCTCGGCCAGATTGCGCCGAGGATTGAACACGCGTCCGCCGTCGTCATCGCCGATTCTGGGCGGCGGCCCCCCTTGGCCCAGCGCTCGTAAGACTTCGAGCATTCTCTCGATTTTCTGATCGAACGTGCGAGGTATTGGGATTCCGTTGGAGGCGGCCAGCAGCCGCGAGTGAAGGAAGAAGTCAAGCGCGTAGACGTGGTAATAAATCGACTGCTCGAAGTGCAGGCCGTCGGGCCGGACCTGACGTTCGGCGGCTTGCAGGATGATTTCCCAGCCCGTCTGCTGCCATAAGCGACTCTCGGGGATCTGTGGATACAGCGTCCCGATAAAGAAAAGCCCCACTCCTTCCCCCAGCAAGTGAGTGTTGGGTGAAAAATACGTGGAGAGATACCGCGAGATGTGCTGCCCGTTCAGCCTTAGGGCGCGAAGCAGGTCTCGCTCGAAATTTACGGGCGCGGCCGCGCCGCCAGCCAACAGATGCTGCACCCAAATCCACGACACGCTCCGAAAAGCGACTTCCAAACTGCTCGCCCAGTTGATTCCGACCGGGTACGGATTTGCCTTCTGCCACGAATACCACTGGCGAAACAATTCCTCCGCAAACTGGTCCTGGCCCGTCAGGCGCCAGGCTTTGGCCAACGTCACCAAATGCTGGTGGCGGTTCAACTCCCAGGTGATCTTGTGGTCGCCGACCTCGTTGAAGTCGAGGTAGCGAATTCGGTGCCAGCGCTTGAAAGGCGCGCGCTTGCCGTGTACCGCGTCCAGGTGCCAGTCGATTTCCTGGCCGTAATCAAGATCGGTATATCCAAGGAGATTAAACCGGTGCCGCGAGATTCGTTCCGCTTCCTCAACAATCGCATCGGCCTCAGCAGGCAGCCGCTCGCGAACGAGCGAAGCAAGGTCGGGCAAGTCCGCAGGCTCGAAGAAGAAGCTCGCTGCGGTTTGCTGCGCCGGAGCCGGGATGTCTCCGGCAAACTTGTATCCGAGCGCGTGCAGCAGCGCGTCCCAGCGCTTGGCGAATTCCTGGGCGGCGCGAGTGCGGAGTTCATCCCTCCCCATGCGCGCAACCCGCGCCAGAACTCCTGACTGTCTTTTCCCTTTCCCCATGGGCGATTCCGAACTTGGCCCTTCTGTCCCAAATCCTGACTTCTAGATCCCAATTCCTGCCTCACAGCTTTGAACCCAATCAACTTTCTTTGTTTTCAACAACATCGTGGCTTTTCTGGCATAACTACCTTTGTTTTCATCAACATCGTGGCTTTGAAACAACGCCCAAAAATGTTTCCCCTTGTTTTCAATAACATCGTGGCTTCGAACCGCGTTTTTCAACATTTTTCTCGACACCTCTCCCCGCTCCCATCCGGTCGCTGGAAGTTGACCTCCAAGCCGCGACTTTCGAATTTCGGGTTCCGGTTTTTGTCTTGGCTTTCAATTCTGATTCCGTCTTCAAAGGATTTCGGTCACACGGGGCGAGGCCGGCGGGGGTGGGGGCTTGCTCTCTTGAAAAAAGCATTGGCGACTTTCCTTCAGCCCGTCGTCCCCCTCCGCAAGGCAGGCTCTTTATGCTCTGTTACCACCCTATCATACCCTCTTCAGGAAAGTCAACACAATTCCGGTGAAGTGTAGATTTTCGAGATTGAAGTGTAGATTTTGGGACCTGAGTGGGGAATCGACCTGGACAAATCAGCGTATCGTCCGCCTCGCGGGCCATCCCACACGCTTGCTATTCGGGCTGGACCTTGAGCGGCGATTCGCACGTCGCTCCTTGCGCCAGCGGTCGAAATCGGCGAGGACTTCTTTCTCGGCGAGACCTTTTTTCTTGATCTGGCGGGCGATCGCGCCGCTAAGCATGTCGAACATTTGGCGTTTCAGCTCGAGCGGCATTGAGTCCCCTGGGCAGGGGAAAAAGACGCCTGTGACTCGCCCGCGCCGGGTCACAAGGATCGGGTCCTTCGAGCGGAGCAAGCCGGTCCCTCGTCTCGAAACTCCCGCACCGTGCTGATCCTCATGTGGGCACCTCAGTGACCATTATAACTTGAATGCCCGGCGCTCAAATGTCGACACAGAAGCGGCGGAAATCAAAAACCCCTTGCGCTCATTGAAATCTATGATAGCATTGATGGCATGGCAAGCATCACGATCCGGCAGCTTGAGGAATCCACGAAAAGGCGCTTGCGGGTGCGCGCCGCAAATCACGGCCGGTCAATGGAGGAAGAGGCCCGTGAAATCCTGAGAACGGCCGTGACCACCGAACTGCACGGCGAACCGAACCTCGCAGAGTCCATTCGGCGGCGTTTTGCCCCCTTCGGCGGAGTGGAGCTACCTGATTTACCACGTGAACCCATGCGCGAGCCTCCCAAATTCAGCAAATGATAATTCTCGACACGAATGTCCTGTCTGAACTCATGAAGCCGGCCCCGTCGCCTCGCGTTGCCCAATGGTTAGGACGGTTCCCTCCACTTGGATTCTTCACCACTGCCGTTACGCAAGCCGAAATTCTGTACGGGCTGGAGCTTCTTCCAAAGGGGAAGCGCCGAACATCATTGCAGTCGGCCATTGAAGCAATGTTCGCGGAAGAATTTGCGGGGCGTGTCCTGCCGTTCGATTCTGAGGCGGCACAGGTGTTTGCGCGCATTGCCTTCGGGCGGCGGGTAGTCGGGCGCCCGATAGCTCAATCTGATGCGCAGATAGCCGCCATTGCCAATGTACGAGGCGCGCCAATAGCAACACGCAATACCACTGATTTTGACGGTTGCGGAATTACTGTCCTGAATCCTTGGATTGACTGAGTGACACAGTGTGTATGTTACGGCTCCATCCGAATGCTCGCTACTCGATGTCCATCACCGATATTGCAGCACGCCCATCGTGGAAGCGAAATCTAAATGTATAATGCTAGAGGGTTCGCGACCTTGCGAGCAGCTCTGTAGCGCCCCGATTCATCGGGGCACCTGCCGGGCTAAAGCCCGGCGCTACAAATCAGGTCATTCGAATGAAACGGAAAGATGATGCAATCTAAGACTCAATCCGTCAGCATCTTCGGCCTCGGTTATGTCGGCTCGGTGATGGCCGCGTGCCTGGCGCACAAGGGCAACAAAGTGATTGGCGTGGACGTGAGCGCGGCGAAAGTCGAGATGCTGGCGTCCGGCCGGAGCCCGATTGTCGAGGCGCGCGTGGACGAGTTGGTCGCCGAGGGCTCCAAAGCCTGCCGGCTGCACGCCACCACGGACCCTGCCGCCGCGGTGCGCGATTCGGAAATCTCTTTTCTCTGCGTAGGCACGCCCAGCCAGCGAAACGGCAAGTTGGACCTGAGCCACGTGGAGCACGTTTGCCGCGAAATCGGCGACGCGATTGGCCACAAGGACTCACCCCACTTGGTGGTGCTCCGCAGCACGGTTTTGCCGGGCACCACGGAATCTCTCGCGATTCCGACTCTCGAAGCTGCCAGCGGCAAGCGCCTGGGCGAGGGCTTCACGGTGTGCTACAACCCGGAGTTCATGCGCGAAGGCAGCGCTGTGGCCGATTTTTTTCAGCCGCCGTACACCGTGCTGGGCGCGAGAGACGTCGCTCACCTTGCGCCGCTGCGCCGAGTCTACGAATGGGCCCCGGGCAGGGTTTTCGAAACTTCGATTGCGGTGGCCGAGATGGTGAAATACGTCTCCAACGTCTTCCACGCCCTGAAGGTGGACTTTGCCAACGAGATCGGAACCGTGGCCAAACACCTCGGCGTGGACACGCAGGCGGTGGCGGAAATTTACACGGCCGACACGCGCCTGAACATTTCGCCCGCCTATCTCATGCCCGGCTTTGCCTTCGGCGGATCGTGCCTGCCCAAGGACCTGCGCGCGCTCCAGTATCGGGCCAAGGAACTTGACCTGCGCCTGCCCTTGCTCGAATCGCTCATGCCCAGCAACCAGGAACACATCGAGCGGGCGGTGGAGAGTGTGCTGCGCACGGGGAAGAAGAAAGTGGCTTTGCTTGGCCTCAGCTTCAAGGCGGGCACCGACGATCTGCGCGAGAGCCCGCAGGTGCAGCTCGCGAAAAAGTTGCTCGGCGAAGGCTGCCAGCTTCGCATCTGGGACCCACACGTCTCACTCGGTCAATTGACCGGCTCGAACCGGCAATACATCGAGGAGGTTATTCCTCACCTGGGCTCGCTACTGTCCCCTAATCTGCAAGAAGTGATGGAGAGCGCGGAGGTCATCGTCGTCGGGACCAAGTCCGCCACCAAGGACATGCTGGCCGAACACCTCAAACCTGAGCACATCGTGATCGATCTGATCAACTTGGATAGAGCGGCGCGAGTCGCGGGGCAGCCGCAGTATCAGGGGATTTGTTGGTAGCGCTCCGATTTTGGATTTTAGATTTTGGATTTTGGATTAGTCGTTGTCAGCCTTCCGCCATCGAGGCGAGAGCAGTGGCGCGCGACAAAGGGCAAATTTTGAAATTTCAAATTTGAAATTCGAGCTTCTCGAGCTTGCCACTCGCCACTTTGTCGTTCAATCCAAAATCCAAACTCGAAAATCCAAAATATGAAACTTCTCTGGGTCAAAGCCGGCGGCCTGGTTCCACTGGATACGGGCGGCAAGATTCGAAGCTACCACATCCTGAAAGAGCTCGCCCTCAAGCACGACGTCACGTTTTTCACTTTTTATGCCGCGCATCCCGACGACGCTCATCCGCAGCTCGAACGCATCTTTGCCCGGGCCGTCAGCCTGCCGCTCGATATTCCGAAACCCGGGAGTTTGGCTGATTACCTAAACTATGGGCGCCGGCTGTTTTCTCGGTTCCCTTACGCGATGGCGAAGTTCTATCACCCGGTGGTGTACAAGAAACTGCGCGAAGTGCTGCGCGAGGAAACGTACGACGTGATTGTCGCCGACTTTCTGGTGGGCGCGGGCGTGGTGCCGTGGAAGTTTCCCTGCCCCAAAGTTCTCTTCACCCACAATGTGGAAGCGATGATTTGGCAACGCCACTACCAGGTGGCGCGCAATCCATTATGGAAACTCGTCTGCTGGCGAGAGTACCGCGCTATGGAAGCCTGCGAGCGCCGCTATCTGGAACTGGCCGACCGAGTACTGACTGTCTCGGAGGCTGATCGCAACGTCTTCGCGCAGCTCATCGACCCAAACAAAATCGAGGTGATCCCAACCGGCGTGGATGTGGACTATTTCCGCCCCGAACCCGCCGCCAGGAACGCGAATACATTGGTCTTTACCGGCTCCATGGATTGGCTGCCGAATGAAGACGGCATGTTCTGGTTCATGGAAAGGATCATGCCCGCCGTCCGCGGAGAAGTGCCGGATGTAACTCTCGAAATCGTGGGCCGCCGCCCGTCAGAAGCACTGAAGGCGCTGGCCGCAAAGGAGCGCGGCGTCGTGGTAACCGGCCGGGTGGACGACATTCGGCCCTTCGTGCGCGATGCTGCCGTCTACGTCGTACCACTTCGAGTGGGCGGGGGCACGCGACTGAAAATCTTCGAGGCGATGGCCATGGGCAAAGCCGTGGTCTCGACGACGATCGGGGCGGAGGGTCTGCCCGTCACCCACGCCCGGAACATCATCCTGGCGGACGAGCCGGAAGAGTTCGCGCGCCAGGTTGTGAGGCTTTTGAACGCTCCGGCAGAGCGTAGCGCGCTCGGCCAGGCGGCGCGGCAGCTCGTCGAATCGGAATACAGTTGGCAGGCCGTCGCAGCTCGATTCGAGGAAGTGCTGAATAGTGTGAGCGAGAAGCTAGATGCTAGAAGTTAGAAGCTAGAAGTTAGAATTGAGAAGCAGGAAATGGCGACGCTCGGACATAGACGTGGCGGCGGCTCTGGCCCGCATTCTAGCTTCTAACTTCTCGCTTCTAGCTTCTGAGCCGCTGGCTCTTCGATTTCCAGGAAATCCAGGCTCGCAAACCTGCCGAGAGGAGTGTGCGATTTCGCCCAGAGCTTGGTCTCAAAATACGGTGCGTAAATGGCGCCCATGATTTTCGCGTGCAGGCTCACGCCTGATGCTTGGCCGGTGGTCGAGGTCGGATAACCGACATTTCGAAGGCACTCGCCGATCAGACTTTCGATCTCGGTCACCTCTTGCTGTGACAGCATAGTCTTCCACCGGCCGATCGGGTTTGAGGCTTGTGATTGAGGCTCGGCTTTGAACGAAGAATTCGGGTCACTGACCCTGCCGATTCCCGTCTTTTGGATGCGCTCATAATTGAGATCGTGATCGATGAACTCGCCCAGTTTGGCCAGCGTTTCAGCAGGCCTTGTAACCAAGTCTTCGTAATGCACCTCATAATAATCGGGCGCGACCGCCTCGCCATTTTCCCTGCCCTTCCGCACCATCCACTGCCAATACAGAGCCGTCGCCAGTCTGGCCTTCGCTTGGTCCCACGGCAGGGGACGGAGCCCGCCCATCTTGGTCAGCGTGACCGCGATGTCGCGGCCATCGCGGATGATGTGAACGAAAAGCGCGTCAGGGATCTCCCGCTTGATCTGCCTCACAAAGAGAACGTTGTCCGGGCCGTAGGCGGCCCAGCGTCGGGCATTCTGGTTGCGGGCGACCTCCTCCATCACGATCCTGATAAAATCCCCTCCCGTCCTGCACTCGGCTAGCACTCTAGCCTCGATGTGCGCGGGATCAAGACCCGAACGCCTGAACATCTTGCTGCGGAGCCAGCCGTCCATCAGTCTTTTCCGGTTTTCACGCACGCTGAATTTGCCGAACCGCGGGAGAAGCGTCTCGTAGACCGGCAGATAGGCTCGATAAACGGCGAATCCGCCCGACGACTGCAAATTGTCATACAGGAGATTGGTTCCCGACCGATGGCAGCCCATCACAAAAACGGGTTGTTGCTTGCGATCCATGCTGGGGCCCGAAAACACCTCACTCGTGTCGAGGTTGTGGTGCCGCACGGCCGGCGCCGTCCAAGAGACTCAGGATTTCCTCGCGCAGCGACGGCCCACTCGCGATGAGTCCGGGAAGAAGCGGCGAAGGATTGTTCAAGACAATGGAAGATTTCCCTAAGACTTGAGCAAACCCTCCCGCGGCCTCGACAAGTGCAATCCCGGCGGCGACATCCCATTCGTTCTTCGGCGTCAAAGTCCATGTGGCATCGGCACGGCCGGCGGCCACCAACGCAAATTTATAAGCCACGGAGCCCGTCGGCCGAATCTCAAATTCACGCCCGCGAAACTGCTCCCACTCACCGCGCTTCAATTCGCTGCGGCTGGCGAGCACGACGGCACCTTGGAGACTGGTCCTGGAACTGGGCCGCGCCGGCTGGCCGTTGTAAGTCACGCCCGTTTCGCGCGAACCCAGAATGATTTCTTTCGTTGCCGGATTGCAGATACCGCCCGCCACTGCCCTGCCATTTTCGACCATGGCGACGGACACGCACCACTCCGGAATGCCGGCCACGAATTCGAGCGTGCCATCCAGCGGATCGACCACCCAGACGCGCTGTTTTTCCAGGCGCGCGAGGTCATCCACCGTTTCTTCCGAGAGCCAACCTTCGCCCTCGCGAAGCAGAATCTTGCGAAGCACCCGGTTGGAGGCCCGATCCGCTTCCGTTACCGGGCCGCGGCCCGCCGACTTTTGTTCCGCTTTCACAGCGCCGGGAACAAAAGGCGATATGGCAATCACCGCCGCGTCCAGCGCCTCGCGGATACGATTCAGCGTTTCTGTAATTGAAGCCTCACTCATGAAGAGTCCTTCGGAAAAGCAGTAGGCAGTAGGCACTAAGCAGTAGGCAGCAAAAAATCTTTGAAGGTGTATCTGCCTTCTGCCTTCTGCCTTCTGCCTTCTGCCTTCTGCCTTCTGCCTTCTGCCTTCTGCCTTCTGCCTTCTGCCTTCTGCCTTCTGCCTTCTGCCTTCTGCCTTCTGCCTTCTGCCTTCTGCCTTCTGCCTTCTGCCTTCTGCCTTCTGCCTTCTGCCTTCTGCCTTCTGCCTTCTGCCTTCTGCCTCGTCACTGGTTGTCGCTTGCCCGAGCCGGCGAACCACCCGCCCCGACAAACCCCTGGCGCTCGAGGTGCAGGAAGATCTCCTGCGCGCTCTCCTCCGGCGACAGTTCCGTCGTATCGATCACCACGTCAGCGTCCTTCGGGACCTCATAGGGATCGTTGACGCCGGTAAACTGCTGCACCAGGCCGGCGCGCGCCTTGGCGTAAAGACCCTTGCGGTCCCTGCCCTCGCAAACCTCGATCGGCGTGGCCACGTGCACGAGGATGAAACCTCCGAGGGGTTGAATCATCGCCCGCACTTCCTTGCGAATGACATCGTAGGGCGCGATGGGAGCGCAGATCGCGATGCCGCCGTTCTTGGTGATTTCCGACGCCACAAAGCCGATGCGCCGAATGTTAATGTCGCGATGTTCGCGGGAGAACCCAAGTTCGGAGGACAAGTTCTTCCGCACAATGTCCCCGTCGAGCAAGGTCACAGGCCGCCCTCCCATTTCGAGAAACCTCACGCGCAGAACATTCGCGATGGTCGACTTGCCCGAGCCGGAGAGGCCGGTGAAGAATACCGTGAGGCCTTGCCGATCGCGGGGCGGATAGCTGCGCTGAAGCTCGCGCGCAACTTCCGGGAATGTAAACCACGCGGGAATCTCCCTGCCTTCGTTCAAGCGAGTCCGCAACTCGGTGCCCGAAATGTTGAGAGTGCGCGCGCCCGCCGGAACCTCATCCTCCGGAACGTACACGTCCTGGTCTTCCAGATAGAGCATCATCTGGAACGGCACCATGGTGACGCCCAACTCCTTCTCGTGCTTGCGGAGGAGCTCCTGGGCGTCGTAAGGCCCGTAGAAGGGCTTCCCGTGTTCGTCGTTGCCTGGGCCGGCGTGATCGCGGCCCACGATGAAATGACTGCATCCGTGGTTCTTGCGGATGATGGCGTGCCACACCGCTTCGCGCGGCCCGCCCATGCGCATGGCCAGAGGCAGGAGCGACAGTTTGACCGTGTCCTTCGGGTATCTCGGGAGAAGCATCTGGTAGCATCGCACGCGGACGTAATACTCGACGTCACCCGGCCTCGTCATTCCCACCGAAGGATGAATCAGGAGATTTGCGCCAACTTTCTTGGCGGCGCGGAACGTCAACTCCTGATGAGCGCGGTGCATGGGATTGCGGGTCTGAAAGGCCACCACCTTCCGCCAGCCGAGTCGCACGAACTCGGCGCGCAGTGCGGCGGGAGTGAATCGGAGGGCGCGGAAATCGTAGTGCGAGGGCTTCTGAACTCCTTCCAGTTGTCCTCCGACATACCAAGGATGCGTGTGCTTGAGCAAATGGTTGACGCCGGGGTGAAAGGTGTTGGTGGTTCCATAGACGGCTTTGGCTTCCGCAGTCCGGTCAGGCTGCCAGACCTCCTCCACGTGCAGCGCCGCGAGCATGACGCCTTCATGGTCACGTAAAGCAATCGTTTGGCCCGGGCCGACGGAACGGGCAAAGGTTTCGGGCACATCCAGAACGATGGGAATGGGCCAGAGAGTCCCGTCCACCAGGCGCATTTCCGCGCAGGTGCGTTCGTAGTCGGCGCGCGTCATGAATCCGCGTAAGGGAGAAAAACCTCCGGACATGAGCAACTCGAGGTCACAAAGTTGGCGGGGGGTGAGGTCCCAAGAGGGCCAATCACGCGAATGAGCGCGGAGCTCGAAGATTCGTCCGCGGGCCGCCAACAATTCGACCAGTGGCCCGCCATGGGACGGCATCAGATGATCGTTCGTTAATTCCATATTTCTCCTTCCATGAGGTTTGTCATGATGTCAGAACAAAATCAGAATTTCCCGGCTCGTTTCCTCTCGCTCAAATCGAACCCTTGGGAAGGGATCGGCAAAGGAGGTTGTTCCCTTGCCCATTCTTCCTCTCTGTCCGCCGGAGCCTGAGGCGAGAACAGCGAGCGATAAACCCGGACCCATTGATCTCTCACCGCCGCCCAGCGGTACTGTATGGATTCCGAATATGCATTTTGGACCAGGCGATTTGCCAATTCCGGGTCACGCAGCAGCCGAATCACGTTCTCCGCCAGAGCCTGCCAATCTCCGGTTGGGCAGAGTAACCCGTTGCGCTCGCTCTTGACAAGATAGCGAATTCCTTCCGGGGCCGTGCTCACCACCGGCGTGCCGGAAGCAAAAGCCTCCAAAATGGATACCGGCATGTTATCCAGCCACGACGCGTTGACGAAGATGTCGGCACGGTCGTAATACGACGCGATGTTTTCCCTTGCGACCGGTCCAGTGAACTCGACCTCGGCAAGATTCAGATCGCGAACCAGCTTGTGGATCAAGCCCTCCTCCGAGCCTTTCCCGACCAGCGTCAGCCGCGCCTGCGGAAACTGTTCCTTGACGCGGGCAAACGCCCGAACCACCAGGTCCACACGGTAATACGGTCCAAACCCGCGCGTGCAAATCAGAAGCGGCCGCAGCGGGCGCCGCTGGCGAAAGGCGAATTGCCCGGCGTCAATCACGTTGGGGACAACGTCGGCCTCGAGGCCAAATTCCGCGAAGACGTCCGCCAGATACTGCGAGGGCACCACGATCCGGTCAGCCCGACGCAGGATGGGCAGAGCAGTCTGCCATCGACTCAAGTGGTCGCGTGCCTCGGCGCTATGGTAATGAATGATCGTTTGCTTGCCGCGCAGTTTCGCCATCAGCCAGGCGGGCACCGGCGCCAGCAGAAAAGACCAGTAGGACGCGGAAAAGATGTGGGCGACGTCCGCGTCTCTCAATCCTTGCCACAGTGCCCACTGGTAGAGCGGCATTCGCAGGACGGTGCGCAAGAACGGAATGCGCTCAGCCCACGCCAAGCCGGGCGGGAACTCGGGATCAATGGGAATGAAGCGCGCCTCCACGTCGGGATCGTTCCGCCAGCTTCGCATAAGCACTTCTACCTGCGCGCCATGACCGCCGATCCACCGAGGTGACGCGGCCACAATGGACACGCGAATTCGGTTACCCACGTCTTTCGAGGCGAGGCGCGACGGGGCGGAGGGGAACGGTCGCGCCCTGGCGGGCAGCAAGCTTTGATACAACTCCTCATAGAGACGGCAACTGTTGGCCAGACTGAAACGGGCTTGGGCCACACTTCGCGCTCGCCGCGCGCACTCCTCTCGCAACGAAGGATCAGTCAGAAAACGCTCCAAGGCACCGGCCAACTTTTCCTCGTTGTCAGGTGGCACGAGCAGGCCCGTTTCGCCATCCGAAATAAGTTCGGGATTCCCTCCCACACGGGTAGCAACCACCGGAACGCCCGCCGCCATCGACTCCAGGATGGCGTTCGACGAACTCTCGGTGGAAGATGGCAAGACGGAGATGTCCAGGGAGGCGAGCACTTCCGGAATATCGTGTCGCTCGCCTAGAAATCGAATGCGAGATCCCAGCCCCAGTTTCGCGGCCAGTTGTTCCAGGCCCGGGCGCAACGGGCCGTCGCCCACCAGCAAGACCTCAAAGTTAGAGAACTGCTGTGCCAAGCGCGCGGACGCTCGCAGAAACATCGGATGATTCTTGCACGTGTTATTCATGCGAGCGATCATCCCGATGCGGAGCATGCCGGGTTGGCGCGGCATTGCAGGCACGGCCGGGCGGAACAACTCATCGGGAATACCGTTGGGGACCACAACGACCTTGTCACTGGCCAGCCCCGAGTCAATCAGCCGGTCCGCCGCGGCCTGCGAGTTGCATACCACACGATCGCACAAGCGGAACACCGCACTCTGCATTCCAAATTGCAGGGGAGTGAGCAGATCTCCGATCTGGCGTTGGCTGCCGATCACCCTGCGCACGCCGGCGATGCGCGCCGTGGGAATCAGCATCAGGTTCGAGTAAAAATCGAAAGAGTGGGCAACCGTAATGTTCCTGGCGCGAAGGTGCCGGCCCAGCGCGACGGAACTCTGGAAAGCGCGCTTGGAGAGAAAGCTTCCCCCTGAAGGAAACTCCAAAACCTCCTCGAACCCGCCCACCAGGGCGCCCCGGCGATGGATGCATCCGACCTCGATACAGATAGCATCGGACTTCAGCGATCGCGCCAGGGTAACAATCTGTCGTTCACTGCCGCCGGTTTGAAAATCATTGGTCATGAGGAAGACGTTGGCCGGCCGGGGCTGGCGCCACGGCCTGGTGGCGGGACTCTCTTGCACCGCGGCTTCGGCGGCGCGGCTCGTCATGCAGTCCCTCCGGGAGCGGCAACAGTCCCCTGAGCCACACTTCCCTTTGCAGGTTCCTCAGGTGATTCGCGCCGGCCTAATTGGATTCCGAGAGGTGGCATCTCGCTGTGCGTCGATTCTTCCAGAAAGTTCCGGTGCCACAGCTCGAAAGTGAGAAACCTCCAAAGCCTCACCGAGTGGTCGCGCCGGCCTTGAAAGTGCTCGTCGAGTAACTGCCTGATCGGCCGCGGATCGAAATAGCCTCTCTGGATGGTTCGTGGCTCGAGCAGTAATCGCGCCAAGTCCTCTTTGAACTCGCGCCTCATCCAGTGGACAAGAGGCAAGGCGAATCCTTGCTTGGGCCGGTGGAGAACTTCTTGTGGCACGCCCACTCGCGCCGCCAGTTTCTTGAAGATGTACTTCTGTTGGCTTCCACGCAGCTTCCACCGGGCGGGCAAGGCCGTGACCCATTCAAGAAAGATATGGTCGAGGATGGGAACACGAACCTCGAGAGAGGTCGCCATGCTCATGCGGTCGACTTTGCACAGGATGTCTGCGGTCAAGTACGTCTTGGTGTCCAAATACAAAAGCTGGCTCAAGCGATCGCGCGCCGGCGCTTTTTCAAAATAGGCTCGGAACAAATCCATCGGGTCGGGGCAATCCTGAGCTGCGGCACGAAAATCCCGCGTCAAGAATGACGCTTCCCGGTCCTGAAACCGAAGCGCGGAAATGTTGTCGAGATAGCGTTCGCGCCAAGGCAAAGAAGCATTGTAAGCAAATCTGCGGCCGCGCGTGGTGTGCGAGAGACGGGGATGGACGCGCTCGCGGTAAAAACGCCCGGCCCAGCCGGGGATGAGGTCAAAATGCCGGCGCCGCATGTTGACCATGTAACGGTCATAGCCGGCAAAGAGCTCATCACCCGCGTCGCCGGCGAGGGCCACCGTCACATGCTGGCGAGCCAGACAGGAAACGAAGTAAGTTGGCAAGATAGAGGAATCCGCGAACGGTTCCTCGAGAATACGGGTCAATTTGTCCAATGTCTCGCCAATGTCAGGCTCCAGCACTAGCTCGTGGTGTTCGGTCGAGAACCGCTTCGCGACGAGGCGCGCATAGTCCGCTTCGTTGAAGTCCTGGTTGCCAAATCCGATGGAGAACGTCTTCACGGGCTTTGAGCTGGCGCGCGCCATCAGCGCCACCACGGTAGAGGAATCCGTCCCACCGCTCAGCAGCGCTCCCAACGGAACATCGGAGATTAGCCGAATGCGCACCGCTTCCGCCAGGCGCTGCTCCATCTCTTCCAAGCACTCTTCCTCCGAGCGCGGCTCCTGAGTCCCGTAAGCAGGCACGTCCCAGTATTGTCGGACTGAGAGTTTGCCGTCGGAAAACTCAAGCAGGTGCCCCGGGGGCAGTTTGTGGATATCGCGGAACGCCGTGTGCGGATCGGAAATGTAGCCGAAGGTGAAGTATTGCAAAATCGCTTCGTGCTTGATTTCCTTCAGCTCAGGAGCCACCGCGAAGATGGTTTTGATTTCGGAGCCGAACAACAGGCGCCCGTCCCTAAACGAGTAGTGAAGCGGCTTTTTGCCCAGGCGGTCGCGAGCCAGCAGCAAGCTGCGGCGGCGCTCGTCGTAGATCGCGATGGCAAACATGCCTCGAAGCTTCTCCACGCACCCTGCTCCCAGGTCCTCGTAGAGGTGAACGATCACTTCGGTGTCGGTATTGGTGTAAAAGCGGTGGCCGCGTTTCTCGAGCTCGGGACGCAACTCGAGGAAGTTATAAATCTCACCGTTAAAGACTATCCAAATAGTCTTGTCTTCGTTGTGGACGGGCTGGTGGCCGCCCGACAGATCGATGATGCTGAGCCGGCGCATGCCGAGGCCGACCCCGCCCTTCAGGTAGATGCCTTCGTCGTCCGGGCCGCGATGGACGATCGTCTGGCACATGCGGTGAACGGTAGCCTCATCGGCTCTCGCGCCAGGGTTTGTATCGAAAATGCCTGCGATTCCGCACATGTTATTGCCGATTTACGATTGCCGATTGTCGATTGGAAAAAGTCCACCAATCGTCTATTCCAAATCAGCGTTCTCAAGCTACGTGCCACATAGCGTACTGTCGATTTTCAGTTGTCGATCGCTAATCAAGAGAAATCCCAACAATCGGCAATCAGCAATCGGCAATCGAAAATTACTTATCCGGCTTATGTCCTCGCACCGAGATGGGTGAATCGATGACGCGTAAGGAATCCAGACGGCAGCTTTCAAACCAGCGAAAGACTTCCTCATACGTGTGCTTCGATTGGTACTTCGGCGAATACCAATCAAAGGTGTCGAGCACGCGCTGATCGGCGTCCGGCTCCTGAGACATCGGCAGGACGTATTTGATCAAACCACTAACCGGCCGCCCAACGATGGGCACCACGCGAAGTCCTCGGTGTACATAATAAAGCGGCACCGCAATGTGAGCCAGCGCGTGCAAAAGCCGCGGCGGCATGCGGTGCGTGACCTTCCGGTAGATGTCGCTGAACCGGTACCACTTGTTGTAGCCACTGTAAAGCCAGATGGCAATGCTTCCTCCCGGTTTTAGGAAAGGAGGCAAGGATATGAACGCTTTTTCACAGTCGGGGGTGTGGTGCAAAACGCCGATGCTGTAAATGAAATCAAAACTCTCGGGTGCGAATGGCAACGAGAACACGTCCGCCTGGAGTATGGTAACGGACTCACGCTCCTTCAGATTCCACGCCGCCGCCTCCACTGCCTGGCTCAAGTCTATGCCGACCACCCGAGCGCCCCAACGGCTGGCGACCTCGGCGAACCGGCCCATGCCGCAACCGACATCCAACACCAACTTTCCGGCAAGCTCCTCGGGAGTGAATCCCGTTCTCTCGCGAAATGCGGCTTCCGATTGGTGTTTGTGCTCGTCGTCCAGTTGAGTGCGCGGATGCCGGTTCCACTGGAAACCGAAACTGCTGGTGTACTGCTCGGCCCCGACGAACCGCATCACGCCCTTGACGACTGGAAAGTCTCGCCCACAGGCGGGGCAGCGCAGACCGTCAGCGGCATCCTGCAACGAGCCGTGACACTGCGGGCAGCGGAGTATTGCGCGCACGTCAGGGGGAAGGTCGCTCGGCACAGAGCGATCGTTCTTATCGAGCACGGCTCCTTTTTGGTCGGTCATCATGAAGTCCTGGCAATTTGAGTCATTCTGGATCTTAGATTTTGGATTGTGGATTAAGAAACCAGCGCGCTCTCGGCCTGCAATCCAAAATCCAAAATCTAAAATCCAAAATCTCTACGCCTTTACCGGCAATTCAATCGGCGTAAGTCGATAATCCCGATACTCATTAGGGTTTCCGCTGCGCCCATCGCACGCTGCCAGGATGATATTCGTCATCTCCCGCGCTGTGACGTAGTGGACGCGGCATGTTTGCCCGCCCTCCGCCCCCTCCGCCATTTCCCGAAGGAACCGCCGCATCGCGTCGCCGAGCATGACGCTCTCGTCGCGCGGATCCATCCCGTGACCATGCAGCTTGATGAAGAGCCAGTCGGGCCGGCCGCGCACGGTGATGGCGGCTTGCTTCCAGAGCTCCAGCCGTTGGATGGTGGGCGGATGCTTGGCTGCGATTTCAGCATTCTCGATGATCGGAAACCATCGGCCATTGCGTCCGAAGTCGAGCCCGAGCGGACCCTGAATGATCAGCGGGAAAACACTCGGTGCGTGGCCGCAACGAAGATCCTTGCCTCGACGATGGGGCGCGCGGCGGCGAAGCGGCAGCGCGCACTCATAAAGCGCGTTGATCTTGCCGATCTGGGAAATGTTGGGCGCGGAGGGAAGGGTCAGGTCGGCGTAGCATCCGGTGTCGGCGAGAATCTGCATTTCATCGTCAACCCCGCAGAAGCGGCCGTGGGCGGAGTTGGCGAGGGCGAAGTTGCCGTGAACGAAAGCGTAGCGGGGCGCTCCATTCCCATTCAGCCTCGAAAGGCAGCCGTGCGAAACCAGTGCGTCTCTGAACTCGAGAATCTGCCGCCGAGTGCTGGCGGAGGTGTCCGCACCGTTCTGGCCGTGATGCAAATGAATCTCGACCTCACCCCAACCGGCGTGGCAGTGCTCGGCAAGGCGGTCGATCAAGCCCGGATCGTATTGCTCGGCGGGGTAGAAGTACGTGTGGCGAAAAGGCCTTCCGTCCGAGTCGCGCCAGTCGTTGACGAGCTTTGGATATTCGCGGCACCACCGCTCGAGTCGCCGCTCCTGCTCCCACCGGTCGGCGCGCTCCGGACCTTTGCCTGGCATAATTGCGGGCTCGAAGTGATCGGCCAAGCCGATAATCAGATGAGGCCGACGGATCTGGTCCGCGTGCCGCGTCAGTCGTTGCCAGACGTAAGCCGGCGCCCACCTCAGGCTGCGCAGAAATTTAGTCCATTGATTCATGCTCAATCGTAGTCGCAACTTCTCCGCGGCATCTTTCAGGAAGCCTGGCCTCGCCTGACAGTCCATTCGCCGTGGGTTCCGGGCAGGCAGGGCTCCGGGGGGCCTTCACTGTGTAGCGCCGACGTTCAGGTGCGCGCGTGCCGTTCCCGCTGGGCGGGACCGGCGCTACGACAGGTCGCGTCTAACGCCCATTCAGAGGGCGGTAGCCCGTTATGGTCTGAGAGAGTACAGGCTGCTTTCGAGCTTCGCCCTTCATCGTCGAGCCATCGGCGCGACTTTTCTGTTTGATGGCTCCGGTTTCCAAGACTGAACCTTGTCTCGCTTTCGCGATCTGCAACAACGCTCCGGTGTAGGCAATCAAAAAGTACGGGAAAAAATTATAGGCTACGCTGTCGAAAAACGACCCCACAAGAAAAGCCGCAAAAGACACCTTGAGCGTGCCCCCGAGCAGCACCAGGTCAGGGTGGCCACGCGACGTACGCTCGATTTCCCTTAGATTGATAAGGGTCCTCCGTATGATTAACAGGTACAAAATAAGCGCGGGGAAGCCCCCTTCGGCGCTCGTCTCGGTGTAGGAATTGTGCGCGACGTGCCAGTCCGCTATGATCTGAAAGTCGCCGCATCCTACTCCGAAGATGGGATGGGTCAGTGTCGTCTTAATGCTGAGAATGAGTAATTCTTTTCGTGTCCGCCACGAGCCGGCTGCCTCTCCCGGATCCAGCGACGGGTCTATAACCGACGCGACCCGCTTGAAGTATCCCTTGGGCCCGGCCACGACCGCCATGCAAAGGCTCACAAACGCGAACAGGATCACCAGACCGTGTCGCCGACCCTTCAAGCCGAATTCCCACAGCATGACACACCCAGAGACCAGGAGCGCCACCACGCCCGCTCTCGAATAAGTGAGGAGCAGGGCGAATCCCAACATCACCATCGCCCCAGTCCAGAGCATTTTCTTGATGATGTTCATGGTCATCAACATGAACATGGCGCAGAACGGGAACACCAAAACGATGCACAAGGCCAGATCGTTCGGGTTTCCGTAGATGCCATTCAAGGAGCCAGTTAAGCGATGGTCTTCGCTGGCCTGGAAGTGCGCCGCGAACAAAGTGATGATCACACAGAGGACCGTTGACGCCGTCTCCACGAATATCAGGCGCTTCAACCGGGGCACGCTGATGGCCACTAGGCCGATCAATAGTGCGATCGGCACGACCTTTGCGAAATCGAGGGCGTGCTGGAAAGCACCGCCCTTCCAAAGGGGCGAAAAGGGGAACGAAATAAGAAACCAAGAAGCCAGGGCGATCAGATACCTCATCTCCCAGGAAAACTTCAGAAGGTCCGGGTGGGCCATGACCACTAAGCCGAAGGAGGCGATGGCAAGGCCACCGGTAAGTTTGGCAATGGGGAACGTTCCGATCGGAATGAACTCTTCGGGCCGCGCGAAGTAGACCACGCAGAAAACAAGCAGCCAGGTGAACGCGCCCTTCAAATAGTCGTGTTTCTTCGCCTGGATTCGAGGAAGAGTTGTATCAATCGTCGCCACTATGGATTTCCCTCTTTGCTTCGCCTAATCCTCGTGAGCCTGCTTCCAAGCGGCAGTCGCCGCCTACGACCTGGCCCAGATTTCCTTCTTCCCTGCCAAAAACCAAACCAGCGCAACCGCAGCGGCTGTATTCATGAGGACGAATGCCAAAGACACGTCCGCTAATCGAGTAATCAGACCGAGTTTGGTCCGCCACACGGCTAAGATGCTCAACCCATAGAAGACGAGCTGGGCGATCAACGCCGCCTGATAAAAAGTGCTCTTCAAGAATGCGGAAGCCATAAAGAGCACGGCGAGGGCGAAGGGTACCCACAGCCGAAAAAGCTTGTGGCTAATGAACCTGATTCGGACCGGACTGCGCTCGGTGAGCAACCACGGCGCCAGGCGGAGGAGTTGGTAATTTCCCGTCAGCGTCCGGACTTTTCTGCGAAATTCGCGCTGGGGATTCGCCAGGTTGTCGTAGGCGTGAGCCCGCGACTCGAACAGGACCCGTTTGCCTTGGCGCACCACATGGAGCGGCAAATAAACGTCGTCCAGCAGCGTTCCAGCGGGAAGCGGCACGAAAAGGTCCTTTCGCATCGCGTAAAGCGCCCCCGTTGCTCCAACGACTGAACCTGACGCCGCCTCCCACTCCCGGATTTTTTTCTCCAGCCTCCAGTAGAAACCCAGGCCTTTCCCCGCCGCGCCGGCGCGAGCGTCGCCCAGAATCAGTTCGCCACTCACACAGCCGACGGCAGGATCGGCGAAATTCGCCACCAAATATCGAAGAGCGTCAGGGTCAATGATCTGACGGGCGTCCGTGAAGATGATGATTTCACCCTGCGCCGCTTCGAGGGCGCGGTTCAGCGCGATGGCCTTACCCGCGTGTTCCGGTAAGGCGAAGAACCGAAGCCGGTCATTCGCTTGGGTTTGCATCCATGGGTCGGTCGCGTCCGTCGAACCATCCGAAACTACAATGATCTCGTACCGGTCGCGCGGATAATCCAGTCCCGCCAAATTCCTCAGCTTGTGGGGCAACGTTTCCGCCTCGTTGTGGGCAGCGATGACAATCGACACCAGCGGGAGGTCCGCATCGTGACCCGAAGCCGGCTGTGGCGAAGGGGAAGGAGCCCGCCACCGGCTGCGCAGAAAGAGACACAGCGGATAGCCTATATAGGTATAGGCGATAAAGAGCGCCGAGATCCAGAAGGCGATCCTCATCTCGCACCGTACCCGAAAAGAACGATCTTGATCGATCGCAGGATGATGACCAAATCCAATCCCAAGGACATGTTCTTGGTGTAGTAGAGGTCGTACTTGAGCTTCTCTTTGGCTTCTTCGAGCGACGCACCGTACTGGTAGCACACCTGGGCCCAGCCGGTGATTCCCGGCCGGATCATATGGCGAAAGTTGAAATACGGGATCTCGCGGATCAGCCACTCGACAAACTCTGGGCGCTCGGGCCGGGGCCCCACGAAACCCATTTCGCCGCGAAACACGTTCCAGAGTTGGGGAATTTCATCCACGCGGGTACGTCGCAGCCAGCGGCCCACGCGGGTAATTCGGGGATCCGTCTCATCCGCCCAGGTTGGCCCGGTGGTGGCTTCGGCGTCGCTCCGCATGGTACGGAACTTAAAGACGCTAAATGGCTTCCCAAAGCGGCCAACCCGCTCTTGTTGGTAGAAGACGGGGCCGGCAGAATCCAGTTTGATCGCCAAAGCGATAAGCGGGAGGAAGGGCAGCACCGCCAGCAGCAGGATGCAGGAGGCGATCAGGGAAACCACGCGGCGCGCGAAGACAAACGCCGCACCCCTGCGAAATCCCTCTGAGAAGATCAGCCAGCTCGGGTAGAGGCCGTCGATTTCCACTTTGCCGGTGATCGTCTCAAGGACGCCCGTCACGTCCTCCACTTTAACGCCCAACAATCTTACTTCCAGAAGTTCGCGAACCGGCATCGTCCCTCGGCGGTCCCCCATCGCTACGATCACCCGATTCACCTGGCGATTGCCGACCATCGCCATCAGCCCTTGGCCCCTTTCATCCGGATTGTGCGGGTTGGGCTCCACGCCCGCGCTCCATCCGGTGACATCTATTCCCAGCTCAGGATGAGACTGAAGGCCATCCACAAACCGCCGCGCCCGATCACCGGACCCTAAAACATAAATCCTCTCGCGCATGAACGGCCGGTAGACAAGCCACCCGTATGCCGACCGCCAGCCAAACAGAGCCAAAGTCAAGATGAACAGACCCACAACTAAGGCATCGCCTCCCAGCGCGAAATCCGGATAGAAAAAGCTGAGTCCTGCCAGGAGGAAGGCCATCAAGCCCATGGCCACCAAGAGCCGGAAGTACGTTTCACCCTTGGACGCCACCCGGTGCGGATCGTAGAGGTCAAAGTAGTACAGGCAAACGACCGCCACTACCGTGATGCCCAGAATCTTGTAGAGTCCATTCTCGTATTCGAGCACCAGCATGGAGTCTTCGAGCCTCAGCACGGCGCCCAGAACGAAAGATGCGCAGACCAGCACGGCTTCCCCAACCACGAGGACGAGCAACCGTTTTGGGTAATAAACGTTGAATAGACGAATCATTGCTTGGCCGATGTCTCTGGCTTGCCTCGATGCTGGACCTCGTCATAATATTGAAAAGTGGAGTAGACGGAGGCTCCCTGGGCGCGGTTCAGAACCACCCCCAGAATTCGCTTTCCACGAAACTCCTGGCAGCCTTTCTGTGCGACGTCAAACGGCGTCGCGGCGGCCTGAACAACCATTAGAACGCCGTCGCACATATCGGCCAACAGCTTGGCGTCCGATACCAGCGTGGCCGGGGGCGAGTCCAGAATAATCCAGTCAAAAACCGGAGCCACGCGGTCGAGGAGGGTTCTCAAGCGCCCATTCCCGATCAGCTCGAGGGGGTTGGAGACGGTCTTTCCACCGGGGATGAAAAAGAAGTTGTCCAGCGGCCCCCGCTGGATGATCTGAAAAGTCTCGGCTTCGCCGGCCAGATAATCCGAAAGTCCGGGGGCAGCCGCGGCTCCAAACCAAGCGTGCATGTCGGAGCGTCGAAGGTCGGCGTCGATAACTAGAACGCGCCGGTCCTGTTGCCGGACGAAGGCCTGGGCCAGGTTTCCGGCGACAAAGGTCTTACCTTCCTTGGGCAAAGGGCTCGTGACCAGCACTTTCTTGAGGGGTAATTCCTTCCGGATCAAATAAAGATGGGAGCGCAGCGAACGAAATTGCTCGGTCCCGAGGGCGTGATTCTGCTCGTCGAAAAATAGCATCGTCTTCTTGTCGGGATTCCACGGCACTTGCGCAATTTGGGAGAGCTGCTTCTCTTCGATTCGCGCCGAATCGCGAGCATCGGTCTTTTTCGGCGCTGCGCGCAACGCCTCCAGGTCGACCGCGGGGATCGGGGGAGCCGGAGGCCGCGTCGTTTCTGTCACTGCTGTCTCCGAGAGCAGCCCGGGTTCCTCCGACGCGATTCCGCTGGATCTTTCGCGCTCTGCCTTTCTCAACGCATCATGAATTCGGCTCATAACTTCCTTTCAGGGTTCCGGCCACTATTCCGTCTTTCGTAGCCGGTCCATCATCGTTGCTAAGGTCTGCAAAGCTTCCACCAAGCGAACATTCTCGACGGTTTCCGCCGGCGCCGCCCCCGTCACTGACTCGGGCCGATCCAGCTCCAGGTCCCGGACCACCTGCAAAATCGTTGCTTCCTTCACGGGTCTTTCTTGATCGACATAGGCGCTGATCATCGCGTGCTCGCAGATGACGTTGATGACCCGCGGAATGCCTCGCGCAAACTTAAAGATGTTTTCGACGGCGACGGACGAAAAGACCGGCTGGCTGTCCGCGCCCGCGATCCGCAGGCGCTCCGCGATGTAGCCGTGGGTCTCTTCGAGGGTCAGGGGGTGGGTCTTGCACCGCAGCGTGATCCGCTGGCGAAGTTGCCGGAGCTGTGGTTGTCTCAACTTCGCTTCGAGTTCGGGCTGGCCACACAGCACGATTTGAAGTAGTTTGTCCGTGGATGTTTCCAGGTTGGTTAGCAGGCGAATTTCCTCGAGCACCTGGGTGGAAAGGTTCTGGGCTTCGTCGACCACCAGGACCGCGGACTCGCCGGCAGCGTAACGCTCCAGAAGCCACTGATTGAGGCGCATCAGGATTTGGCTCTTCATTCCGGATTCGCACGCGATGCCAAAATCCCCCATCACAAAGTCCAGAAACTGAGCCGTGTTGAGGCGAGAGTTGAACACAAACGCGGTGGCCGCGCGCTCGCACCGCAGCCAGTCAAAAAGTTTGTTGAGCAGCGTCGTTTTCCCTGTACCCACTTCTCCGGTGAGCAGGACAAACCCCTTGCGGCTTTGGATTCCGTAGGTCAGAGAAGCCAGCGCTTCCTGGGAGTAATGAGTCATGAAGAGAAAGCGCGGGTCCGGACTCACGCTGAAGGGAACCTCTCTCAAGCCGAAAAACTGCTTATACATAGTGGTCTTCCCTGATGCCCCTTAGGCCTGAACGGGCTGCTCGGCCCCAGACTTAACTGCCACCTTTCGCCTTTTACGCCACCAAGTTCTGAACCGGCCATTCTTGCGCTTCTGGATCACGCCCACCGAAGGGAGCAAGACCAGGGTCGGCAATTCCAGGAAGAACTCGATGTCCCGTTCGCTGCGGATCGCTTTGTCCTTCATTTCGCGCAGCAGAACGATGGCCAGTCCAATCACCAATCCTCCCGCCGCGCCCCCTGCCGCAAACATCCAATAGACGGGGAAGGACGGCGTATCCGGGAGGCTGGGTGGGTCCAAAACGGTAAATGTTTCCCCCTGAGAGGCGCGTTCCAGGTCGGTCGCCATTCCGGAATTGTTTCTCTTAGTGAGCAAATCATTGTAAAAATCCATGGCGGTCTTGTAGTCGCGACTCACCGCTTTGTACTCCGCCTCGACGGTCGGGCTCATCCTCAGCTTGGCTTCGAGTGACTTGGCCTCCTGGCTCAATTGAACTTGTTCACGATGATAGGCACTGACCGCTTCTTCGAGACCGCGGAGTTGGCTCCGCAATTTCTGAATATCGGGAGGATCCACTCCGGCGGGCAGTGGAACCTTTCCCCCACCCTTGGTCGTAATCGCTGGGCCGGAATCCGCCGCGGCCGGCGCCACATCGCGGGATTTCTTCAACTCCTCGATGGTCGCCTTCAACTTCACAATATCCGGGTGATCCGGAGTGTAGCGCGCCTCCATGGTGGTCAGTCTGTCTTCGAGGGCGGCAATTTCTTTGTCCGTCGTCTCGGGGTGCGCGCCGCTTCGCATCGTTTCCAGGAAGCTCAGTTGTTGAGCCAAGAGCGATTCCGCATAAGTTTTGTCTTGCTGCGCGCGTTGGAGACCCGTAGTCACTGCCTCTAACCGCGCGGTGATCGACTGAAGCAGGCTCAGGTTGTTCCTCTCGTCGTCGGGAAGTTCTCCGGCGTACTTCTGTTGAAACGTCGCCATTTTGGCGTCTTCCTCATCCAGGTTTCGCTTGGCATCTTGCAACTGGGTGCCCAGAAAGGTCGTCGTGTCGGCCGCCATTTTCTCTCGCTCGACGAGATTAACCTGGACAAAATCGCCCACGAGTTCCGTGCACACCTCCTGTGCTAATTTCGCTTTCTCGTAAGTGAAGGCGACGATGAACCCCGGGATCTCATCTTTTGAGGACTGTACAACCGTGACTTTGGCACCGCTGGGCGGCGCAATCACCGACGGGAGGGGATTGACGCTGATGTTCTCCCGCATCTCCGTGAGCAAATCATCCATCCCTACTCCTCGGGCGATTTCGCTTCGGTACAAGCCGTACTTCTCGATCATGGGCTGAAGCTTGGATCGGCTCAGTACTTGCGATTCCATGCTCGTGACGCGCGCAATCAGGTTTTGCTGCACCACCGACTTCACCACGCTATCCGGCACTTTCTGCTGCTCAATCATCACCAGGGCCTCTGAGGTGTACTTGGCGGGCAGCAAATAGGCGACACCAAGCGCCAGGAGAGGGCACAGCAGGAAAGGAATCAAGATGTACAGCCACCCTCGACGCAGAATCCCAGTCACGTCTTCCGCGGTCATTTCTCTTTGTCCAAGCATGGATAACTCCTTCTGTTTACAAGGCCGGATGGTCGCCCGAATCTATCGGATTCGGCGCGGTCGCCCGTGCCAGTTGACGCCGGCCCCGACGAGATGGCGCCCGAAAACTCTGCTACAGCCAAAGGCAGAGCAAGGGCTGTTGGAACCGACTTGGTACTGATACTGATACTGCGCATAAAGGCTGGCGTGCTCTCTGAACTCGCGGCTCAATCGAAATCCGGCCTCCCAGGATTCAAATTGAGCCTGCTGCCCGGCCTGTCGTTGAATTGACTGATTGAAAGCATGACCCAAATCCACCGCTCCGTGGAGCTTACCCAGGACTTTCCTGCCCGCTGACAGACGAAGCCACTCGGTTTCCGCGCCGTGGAAGACGCCGGACCCCGCGCTCGTATACCGAGTGAAGCGAGCATCAAAGTCTGCTATTCGAGAACGATATCGTATGGAATCGTTCGTCAAGAAAAGAGGCTCGGTGAAAGTACCCTGGGACTGGGCCTCTTTGATCTCGGACGGCCCCCCGCTGAAAAAGAACGAGAACCTGCTGCTGAACTGGTGTCCGTAACCAAAGAGGAATCCGCGGTTGACGATGCTTCGACCTCCCGTCGACTCGTATGAGAAACCGTAGTCAACTACAGAGACGGAAACTTCGTCATGAGAAGTGAGTCTGTAATTGTATCCTGCATTAAAACTCATGAGTCGGCTGTTGACAAATCCCGGATCGATGAAGTTGATGACACCCGCATCGGCGGTCGCGGTAATCGTTGATCGCGTCGTCGGGCTGTACTGAACCTCGCCCAACACCACCTCGGTGTAGCGCCGCGACGACCCACTCAAGATAGACTCCGTGGGCAGCAATGACTGACTGAGGAGCACTTGTTGGCCAAGGAACGCGCCGCCGCTTCCTCCCCCGAAACTCTGCAATCCCGAGAACCCCGGGAAACCAAAGGAAGACTCGGGCAAGTACATAAACTGGTCGCTCAAAGTCAATTCCAATCGGCGAAGCTTGATCGATTCAGCAACGGATAACCTCTGGACACTTCCCCATCCCGGCGGCTTAACCTTGGTGTTCGTCAGAACCGGTCGGCCGTAGAACTGCGCACCAGCGGCGTAGTCCAGATTCAACTGAGAGCGCCGCCGCACCTGCTGGAGCACGATATTCCCCAGGTAGATGCTCCGAGTCAGTGTGCCGTTCTGCTCACTTCTCTGCGAGAGAACTCGGTCTACGAAGCCGGACCATTGGAAGGAAGGTAGGAAATAGCTAATGCTCGATCCCTGCGAGCCCGGCTCGAGCGTGATTCCGCTGGTGAGCGGAGGCATCTCAGGCGCTTCCTGCTGGCTTCCCTGTTCGCCTTGACTCGGAGGATTCGTCCCTGTCTGACTGGGTGCTTGGCCGGCACTCGACTGCGGCAGAGGTCCCGCCGAGCCAGGCGGCGGTTCCTGCTGCCCCCAAGCCATGGAGACACAGCAGCTCAGGACCGCTATCCGCATCACGAATTTGGACCGCCCATTCACCAAAATGCGCTCCTAAGGGACGACAATGGTATCGCCGGGCTGAAGGATTATGTTGTCTTTACCTGGCCCTAGCTTGAGAGCTTTCTTGTAGTCAAACGGGTACTTCACCATTTTTCCTTTGACCGTCCGCATGACATAAATCTTCTTTGAATTCGCGAACTGATTGGGACCGCCGGCCAGGGTCAGGGCCTGGAGCACGGTCATATCTCTAATCAGAGGCATCGATCCAGGCTTGTTGATCTCTCCCGAGAGGTAAATGATCCTGCTGTTGATCTGCTCGACCATCACGGTCACCCGCGGGTCGGTTACATATTTCTCCAACAACGTCCTGAGCGAAGCTGCGAGTTGGGTAGGCGTCAGGCCGGCGGCTTGTACATCGTTGAGGAGCGGCATGGAAATCTTTCCGTCCGGCCGCACCTGTGCCTTCACGCCAAATTCTTTTTCCTGCCATACGTCGATACCGATAACGTCTTCGACGCCGATCACATACCCAGGGTCGGGGGTTGAGGAGTCGGCCTTTGCGCCTCGTGATCCCGAGCTGCCTCCCGATGGCTTGCTGGTGGCAGGCGCTTGCGCGTTCGGCGGTGCGGGCGCAGTCGAGGTTGCCGGAGTCTGCGTCTTCGCCGACGAGGGCTCGGATGACTGTTTACCGGCAGCCGGAGGCTGCGCCTGGTCTTGTGCCGGCGCGGAACTTGTGGCGGGAGGAGAAGTCCCTGTCGCCGGTGGCTGGGTTTGCTGCTGCGCTGCCAACGAGACCGCTACGACAAGCAATAGAAACACTGCGCACGGACTCACGTACTTTTTCATCCTTGTTCTCCTCGGGGGCTCAGGGAACCTGCGGCTTCGTCCATCCCGATCTGTTTGAGTTTATAAAGCAACGCCTTGTAACTGATTTGGAGTTCCTTCGCCGCCCGCTTGCGATTCCACCGCGTTCGAGCCAATACTTTCAAAATGAGTTCCCTCTCGGCCACATGGGAGGCCGCTCGGGACGCCTCTTTCAGCGAAACTCCCCCGTGCGATGCACCGTCACTAAGCGGCACCTCAGGCACGGAAGAAGTCAGCTCCGACAGCGCGCCGCGGTCATCGCCGAGCGCCACAACCTTGCGGATGGTGTTCTCCAGCTCGCGAATGTTACCTGGCCAATGATGGTCTATCAGAATCTGCATGCTGCGGGGGCTCAGACTCGGCTCCGAGTGCCCAAAGAGCACGGCATACTTCTTCAGGAAGAATTGCACCAAGCCGGGGATGTCTTCCTTCCGTTGACGAAGTGGAGGCAATCGAAGCGAGACACCGTTGATACGATAGTACAACTCCTCGCGGAAACGGCCAGCGACCATCTCCTCCTCGAGATTCCGGCTCGAGGCTGAAATCACCCGTTTCCCTAAACTCCGCTCTGACGCCATCTCGCCATCCGGAAGCAAGGGCAGAAGTTTGGCTTGGCAGGCCAAGTCGAGCTCACCAATGTCGTCGAGGAAAACCGTGCCTGCGGTCTGCTGGTCTTCCTGCGCTTGCCCGGGAGCAAACCCTCCCTGCCGATCCAATAACTCGGCCGTGTACGCCGCACACCGGATCTTGATGAGCGGCTCGTGAGACCGCCGGGAGAGCTGGTGAATGAGCGTGGCGACGACTTCTTTGCCGGAGCCGCTCTCGCCTAGCAGGAGCACGGGAATGTCAGTGGGCGCAATTTCGGTGATGACGTGTTCCACGGCCTGAACCGCAGCACTGGAGCTTCGAACATAGCCATGATTTCCGATTGCGCCAGCTTCTTTCATGGGGTCTTCAGTTCCGATTTGGGGAGATTTGGATTGCATCTGCCCTCCCTCAATTATCCAAAGAAAACTGCATTGCAAGGGAACGCGTTCCAGTGCCAGCACGGGAATTGCCAACTCGAATCAGGGCGCAGAGACATTCCTGACCTGACATTAAAATCCGTCACTACAATGAAGTACGGTAGTTTTCGCAAACGCCCGTTGGTACACTTCTATCGAAACATCCCCTGTTCTACTCCAGTTGTTTTCCACAAAGTGGTAAGTATATTCTCTTTTTTGCCCAGCTGCCAGCCTTTCTTCTCACGCAGTAGTGGGTCAGTTGGACGTAGAGGCGGCTCGGCGACCCCATGTGGCGAGCCCCAAAGCAGAACCTGGGATCCCCGCAACTCGCCGCTGCGAATTCAAACAGATCCGACTAAGTGTTTTTGCATCGACAATCAATTCTAGCGGTACTATCTCGTAATTGATCTTTTCCAACGATCGGAAGCGAGTTGAGGGGGAGCGTGGCCGCACGGAGGTTTATGTGCGCCCATGTCGACCCTCGATCCGAACGCCAGCCATCCTCTGGAATCGAAGCTCGAAATTCGGAACTGCAACCAGCGAAAACTCGGTACTCGAATACTGGATTTCAGCGTCAGGCTCAAGTTGCGAATCTCAGATTCTCATTTTCCGTTTTCTGGCACTGAAAGCCGGAATGTCTATGAAAATAAACCAAGTTACAGGAAAACCAAGTGCTCTACGTGAGGCGCTAAACACCTTTAGAATCAACAAATCATTTCGGGATGGGCCTGCGCCTCAAGAAAAAAAGTGAAAGGTGAGGAACAAAGCCGGAATGTATATGAAAAGAAAGGAAAATCCCCGGTAACGAAGCCAAGAAAGCCGGAATGTTATAGAAATCACAGGTAGTTAGCCAAAAAACGAAGCCGGAATGTTGTTGAAAACAAAAGTAAATGGCGCGTGCTTCGCCGAGAATAGCGAGTGGCCTAGCGATGTACCCGCGCCACCCACCCCCCTCCCGAGGCGAGTTGAATTTTCATTTTCTTCGTATTATTTACAGTAAGATTCTCAAATTTATAATCACTTCCGTAGCGGTCGGCATTGACGCCATCTTCGTAGGCTTCCATCTGGAAATCCCCGGCGGGTAGGAACGAGAAATCAATCTCCAACTCGCGCGGCGTCCAGTTGTTCATCACGCCGACGTACCAGTCGCTGCCGTTTCGTCGCGCCACCGCAACGTATTCGGCGATTCGCCCATCCAGCGCCCTTGTTTCGTCCCACTCGGTTGGCACCGGCCCCAGGAACTCCATCACCTCCGGCTCACGCAGATAGTTCGATGGGCTGTCGGACAGCATTTGCAGCGGACTCTCGTAGACCACGTACATCGCGAGTTGGTGACAGCGGGTGCCCAGGCTCATGGGGTGATTGAAGATGGGCGCAAAACTGGCCTTGGGAGCATTCAGCATAGCTCCGGGTGTGTAGTCCATCGGACCAAGGAACATCCGCGTGAAGGGCAGCGTAACGTTATGCTCCGGCTCCGTTTCGGCGCTCCACTTGCTCCACTCGAGGCCGCGCACGCCTTCCGTGCTGATCAGGTTGGGCCAGGTGCGGGTCATGGTGGCCGGCTTCTGGTCGCCATGAAAATCCACCAGCATTTTGCGTTTGGCGGTTTCGCGGCTTACCTTGTGATAGTAGTTGATCAGAAGCTGGTCAGAGCGCTGCATGAAGTCAACCTTGATTCCCTTGATGCCCCATTTTGCGTAGAGATCGAGCGCCGGTTCGAGCTGGTCGTCCAGCGTCTTCCAGATCACCCAGAGAATGATCCCGACGTTTTTCTGCCGGGCATAGGCTGTCAGTTCTTCCATGTTGATTTCCGGAACGACCTCGAGCACGTTCCCCAGCTTGTACCAGCCTTCGTCGAGGATGACGTATTGAATCCCATATTTCGAAGCGAAATCGATGTAGTACTTGTAAGTCTCGGTGTTGATTCCGGCCTTGAAATCCACGCCGTAAATGTTATTGGCGTTCCACCAGTCCCAGGCCACTTTGCCCGGCCTGACCCAGGATGTGTCCTCGAGTTGCGATGGTTTCTCCAGCAACCAGACCAACTGATTCGTCAGGAGGTCTGCGTCCCTCTCAACGATGCCGATCACCCGCCAGGGGAAGGCCCGCGTGCCACTGGTGACAGCAATGTAATCCGCGCTTTCCACGACTTTGAAATCGCGGTCTCTTTCGAGCTTCTCTTTCAGCGGATAAGGGGGAAAGGCGGCAGCGAGCCCGTTGCCGTTTGTACCGCGTAACCACAGGCCGGGATAATCCTCGACATCCGATTCTGCAATCGCCACCTTCGCGCCGCCGCCCACATCAACGACTGCCGGCAGAGTGGCGATGGCCGAGGGAGCGATCCCCTTCATGGGTTGCGAAACGTACCGCCGCTCGTTGTGAGAGAAGAAGCTTTCCTCCTGAGGGTAGAACACAGGGTAGTCGCCGGCGAAATTGAAGCTGGCTGCTTCACTGTAGACCTTCACCCGGTTTTGCGGCAGCGAGGTTTCCAGCCGGTACGCGACTCCTTCATTGTACGCACGAAACACCACCGCATATCCGCCCTCCATTTCCAGCTTCAGTTCATTGTAGTTCTCGCGAATCTTGGCGAATTTTTGGCGGACCACCGGCACGAGGATTTGATCAACGCTGCGCTCATTTTTCGCTTTGACTTTGGGTTGAAGACCCAGAGAGGTGTGATCGACATCGAGAGCCAGCGTAGCATCCTGGAGCAGGGGCCTGCCCCGGAGTAAAACGTCGTAGCTGATTCGATCTGCGGCGCGGATCCTAATCACAATTCTGCCGTCAGGCGAACGCAATTCGTAGCTTGATTGCGCCACGGCGTCACTGGTCAGCCACAGCATCGGTAACAACATCATGGCGGCCTTCCAAAAGGGGTTATTCATAGGATGATCCTCCGTCGGGTTCTTATGTTAGCAGCCGCTCCGCCCGATGCGACACTCCTTTCTTCATGAAATTCCAGGGTTGATATCTAGTGCCGACGTAAGCTGCGCCGGGAGTACGAAGAAAATACGTCACCGTTATTGTAAAACACCAGGATTAGGCAATGCCGGGCGGATGCCATCCGCCTAGAGTGAATTCGACATGCCCCACTTGCTGCGATACGAATTTGCAGTGGCTCACTTTTCAGAATGATGGTTTACTGTGAAGGCCTGGGTTGGCTGGCGGGCCAAGGCTTGGTGCACGGAGGAACTCAATGAACTTGGGAAAGCAAGTTGCGGGGAGTGCGGGGCTCCGCCCGCCACGGCATCCCTCAGGAGAATCCAGATTATAGTGAGGAGACCTGTTATGAATCGGCGAACTTTTATGCAAAGTGCAAGTGGCGTGGCGGTGGCCGCGCTTCCCACCTTTCGTGAGGAGGGCCTTTCCCGAATCCTCGCGGCGGGTGTCCAAACCGCCGGCCGCTCGGCGGAAAGCCTGGCGGCGGACGAGGACTACTGGTTCGAAATTCAGTCGGCCTTTAACACGGATCGGAGCATGATCAACTTCAACAACGGGACGGTTTCTCCCTCCCCGCAGATTGTTGAAGAAGCCTTACGACGATATGACGAGTTCGTCAACCTTTCGCCCGCCCACAACCAGGGTGTCATCGGCGCTCAACTGGAGACGATTCGGCAGAGGCTGGCCGCCAATTTCGGCTGCGACCCCGAGGAGATGGCTATTACCCGCAACACCAGTGAATCGCTCGAAATCTGCCAGTTGGGTCTGGATTTGAAACGCGGCGATGAGATCCTGACCACCGATCAGGATTACCCGCGCATGCTGACCACCTGGCGCCAAAGGGAGCGGCGAGACGGAATCGTCCTCAAAACCATTCCCTTTGACGTCCCTCCCCGAGATTGGGATGAGCTTTACGAAATGTTCGAAAGGGCCGTGACCCCTCGCACTCGAGTGATTCATTTCTGTCACATCACTTTCTTTACGGGGCAGATTTTCCCGGTCAAGAAGATTTGCCAGATGGCTCGCAGCCGGGGCATCCAAACTATTGTGGACGGCGCGCACGCCTTCGCCCATTTCCCTTTTCAGAAGGACGATTTGGACTGTGATTATTACGGAACCAGCCTGCACAAGTGGCTCCTGGCCCCTCGCGGAACGGGATTCCTTTACGTCCGGAAAGAGAAGATACCGAACCTCTGGCCGTTGATGGCGGCGCCGGCAGAGATGCAGGGCGATATCCGCAAATTTGAGGAAATTGGAACCCATCCCATCCCGATTAGAGTCGCCATTTCGCAAGCGCTGACATTTTGCGAGGGGATCGGGGTGGAAAGGAAAGCTGCGCGGCTGCGTTATCTGAGGGACCGATGGGCCCGCCGGCTCGCCGAAAACCAGCGTGTGAAGATCCTCCACAGCTCTGACCCGCGACAATCTTGCGGAATCGGATTCGTGAGCGTGGAAGGACTTGACCCAGGCAAGCTTGCGGAATTCCTCTGGGATAAACATCGGATCATCGTCGTCCCGATGACGCACACCAAATTTAGCGGCCTTCGCGTTACACCGAATATCTATTCAACCGTACAGGAAGTCGACACCTTCAGCGCGGCAGTCGAAGGTGCGCTGAAGTCGGGGGTCTGACCTTTTGGCGTCGTGCCGTGCTATTTCCCATTAGGTCGGCCCCAGACACCGATGTCATCTCCTTAGCCCTTGGATGTTCGCCCGCGCGACTGACCACGAGGATCCTCCATGCAGAGACGCGATGTCCTGAAAGCGCTTCCTCTATCGATTGCCGGAATGACAGGACTTGTTAGCACGGGCCGAGACGGTTCGGGGAGCACGACGACCATACAGATCGGGTAACGCCGCGGCCTGCCTCAACAGCGCTTTATCACACCGCAGATGCGGCACTGCTATCGAAGCTGAGGGTAGCAGATCACGAGTAAACCTGAAGCCTTGGGTGCTGGCGAATACCGCCTGGCACGCCGAGTGGAAGGGGGCAGAACCGAATTCATGCGGAGACTCAACCGGAAGCATTGCCTCGCCGCCCTGGCGCTGTTCCTGTTGGCGCCCATGGCGCTCGCGCAGACATCGGACTTACGTCTGAAAATAAGCAATAACGGCCGATATCTCGTCGACCAGAAGGGCGACCCTTTTTTGGTTGTGGGCGATTCGCCGTGGTCACTCATCGCTCAACTCGACGACAGGGACATTGAAAGCTACCTGGAGGATCGCCGGAACAAAGGCTTCAGCTCGATCATCGTCAACCTGATCGAGCACAAGTTCTCGACGACGACGCCGAGGACGCGTTCGGGGTTGGCGCCATTCAGAAGTCCGGGCGATTTATCGACTCCCAACCCTGCCTACTTCGATTTCGCCCACAAGGTCATCGAACGAGCAGGCCAATACGGGATTGTGGTGTGGCTCGCTCCAGCCTATCTCGGTTACGGCGGTGGCGACGAGGGTTTCTTTCGAGAGATCAAGGCTGGCGGCAGGGAGAAGCTTCACACCTACGGCAGATTCGTCGGCAGACGGTTCAAAGACTTGCCTAACATCGTCTGGATGCTCGGCGGCGACTACACGCCGGCAAAGCCCGATCAATGGACGGTCACTGAATTGGCTGCGGCAATCCGCGAGCAGGATTCGACCCATCTGATGACAGCTCATCACTCACCGGAGAGTTCTGCGGTGGCTGCATTTGGAGAGCAAGAATGGCTCGCTATCAACACCGTTTACGGCTACGAAAAAACGCTGTTTCGTCCGATGCTGGCGGAATATGGACGCAAGCCGGCGCGCCCGTTTGTTCTTCTGGAAACCACCTACGAGGATGAGCACAATTCGACGCCGGACCAGATCCGGCGGCAGGCCTACTGGGCCATGCTCAGTGGCGCCTGCGGCCAGTTCTTCGGCAACAATCCGATCTGGCACTTCGACGGCCCCGGTCTCTTTCCGGCAAAGACGACTTGGCAGCAGGCTCTGAACGCTACCGGCTCTCACAACATCGCCCTTCTGCGCAAGCTGTTTATTGACCTGCCTTGGTACCAGTTGGTGCCGGACGATAACCATGCCATCTTGGTCGAAGGCTACGGCAGCGACACCGCCACGGCTCTCACAGCAAGCACGGCAGATAGGAAGCTATCGGTCAGCTATATCCCCTCAACCGGCACGGACGAACGGGAGCTGACCGTCGCTTTGGGTCGTTTCGCAGAGCCGGTGACCGCTCGATGGTACAATCCCACCAACGGGCGAGTTGTCGCAGTCAAAGGTTCGCCCTTCGTGAACCGCGACACTCGTCACTTCCGCACACCGGGGGACAATGGGACGAGAGCAAACGACTGGCTGCTCGTCCTGGATGCCAGGTGAGGACCTAGCTCGCCAAAGCTCATTCTTTCCAGTTGGCAGCATTAGGGACGTTTGGAGCACCTTTCCGTCACCGGACTGTTTCCGAGCGCGCCGTCGCTCGCCCAGAGCTTTGGGTTGCCCTCTCCCGGTGTATCGATGCGGGGCCACCCTCCCCCGACGGGGAAAGAGCCACAAATACCGAATCGACAACGCTCAAAAATTAGGCCAATGCCGTCTCCCATCGGGAGAGGGTGGCGCCAAGCCACGGGAGAGGGCGCAGGCGGCGATTTCTGAATTCTTAGGCCGGACAGAAAATTGGGAACGTCATCGACCTGTCATACATGGAGATTTTTTTCTAACCTTTCCCATACTAAGACGTCTATATATTTCGAGGCCTAAATATGTCCAAGCCCGACTCTCTCCAAGGCTCGCTCGATCTGCTGGTACTGAAGATTCTCTCGCGCCGCCGGCGCCTGCACGGCTACGCCATCATGTCCGCGGTCCAGGACATTTCGCGAGAGGTCCTCCGCGTGGAGGAGGGTTCGCTCTATCCGGCGCTGCACCGGATGGAGGAAGCCGGGTGGATTCGCGCCGAATGGGTCACCAAGGACACCGGACGGCGGGCGCGCCTGTACGAGCTGACAGCGGCGGGCAAGAAGCAACTTACGGCCGAAGAGTGGCGCTGGCAGGCGGTGACTTTGGCCGTAAGCCGCGTTCTAAGGATGGCCTGATATGTCATGGTGGTCCCGCATTGCAAATGTGTTTCGCGGCGACCGTTTGAGCCGCGAGATTGACGAAGAACTCCAGTCGCACATCGAAGAAGCCATCGAGCAAGGCCGCGACCCGACCGAGGCCCGCCGAGCGCTTGGCCCGGCGCTACGGTTGCGCGAAGAGAGCCGTGACGTCAGGCTCATCACATGGCTGGATTCTCTGCGCGCCGACGCGATCTTCGGCTGGCGGCAGCTCATGAAGAGGAAGGTGACCTCGGCCGCAGCCATCCTTTCTCTGGCTCTCGCGATCGGGGCATGCACGTCGGCGTTCCGGCTTATCGACGCCCTCCTGCTGCGGCCTCTCCCAGTGGCTGAGCCGGAGCAGTTGTACGCTCTGGCTCGTCAAGGAATCGGTTTCGATGGCAAGCCCCAAACATACGACGCCTGGGCGTATCCGGCGTTCCGCCTGATGCGCGCTGCGGTTAAAGATCAAGCCGAGTTGGTAGCGATCTCGTATGCGGAACGGACGGATCTGACCTACGGGTCCGACCAGGAGATGGAGAAAGCGTACCGGCAATACGTTTCCGGTTGGATGTTCAGCTCGTTCGGATTGCGGCCCGCCTTGGGGCGGCTGCTGACTGAAGGCGACGATCTCACGCCAAGGGCTCACCCGTACGCCGTGCTCTCTTACGACTATTGGACGAACCGCTTCGGACGAGATCCGACAGTGGTCGGGCGCACTTTCCGCATAGGCAACGACGTTTACGAGATCGTTGGGGTGGGCCCGGAACGTTTCACCGGCACCGAGCCGGGCACGGCGATCGACATCTTCGTACCGACCATGATGCATCCTGGGGTCCAACGTTCAGACTGGACCTGGATGCGGACGTTGGCACGGCTGAAGCCTGGAGTTGCCCTCGAACCTGTTCGCGGGAAGCTGGACGCAACCTCTCGAGGATTCGAAGAGGAAAGGGCGAAAGGCTTTCGCAACATGTCCAAACAGGAAATCGACAACTTCCTCAACCAGAAGTTATTGCTGGAGCCCGCGGCCGCGGGCGTGTCCGATCTGCAGAACGACTATCGAACTTCGCTCGCGGCTCTCGGCGTGCTCGTGGCGCTGGTGCTGCTCATTGCGTGCGCGAACGTCGCCAACCTGATGACGGCGCAAGCGGCGGCGCGGTCGCGCGAGATGGCGCTGCGCGTCTCGATCGGCGCGGGACGGGGGCGCCTGGTGCAACTGGTCCTGGTGGAAAGCGCCTGGCTTGCCTTCCTGGCGGCCGCGCTGGGCGGGGTGTTCGCCTGGTGGTCGGCGCCGCTCGTCGTCAGCATGATCAATCCGCCGGACAACCCGGCGCGCCTGTTTCTTCCGGCAGACTGGCGGGTCCTTGCGTTCGGCCTCGCGCTGACCGTCGGCGTAACTTTGCTGTTCGGTCTGGCGCCGGCGCTGCGCGCTTCGGCCGTCAAGCCAGTAAGCGCGCTCAAGGGTGGAGAAGACCCGCACGTGCGGCGCCCCCTGATGCACGCGCTCATTGCCGTCCAGACCGCCTTCTGTTTTCTGGTGCTTTTCGTGGCCGGCCTGTTCGTCGCCACGTTTGAGCGGCTGTCGAACCAGCCCACCGGCTTTTCCGCCGACCGGCTTCTCACGCTCGAGACGGTCGCGGAGCGTCCTCAGCCGCCAGCTTTCTGGGACCAGGTGGCTGAACATCTGCGCGTGATGCCAGGTGTGGAAACCGTGGCGCTGGCCAGTTCGCCGCTGCTGGGCGGGTGGAGCTGGAACAACTTCATTTCGGTCAACGGCGCGCCTACAAACGGGGTGCTGGCCTACTTTTTGAGTGTCTCACCCGGCTGGGCAGAAGCAATGAAGATTCCCTTCATCGACGGTCGCGATCTCCGCCCGAGCGAGACGTTTCCTGGTGCTGCCATCGTCAACGAAACCTTCGCGAAGCAATACTTCAACGGTGAAAATCCCGTCGGCAAGTCGTTTGACATGGTGGCCGATGAAGGCTGGCGTCTTCGCTTCGAGGTCGTGGGCTTGGTCCGCGATGCTTGCTACCGTAACGTGCGCGAGCCTATCTTGCCCCAGGCCTATGTTCCGTTTCACTCGATCGATGCCAGGGGTGCATTGCGGCCGATAGGCCAGGGAACGTTCATCGTGCGCACGTCCAGCGCGAACCCACTCGCGCTGGCGTCCACCCTGCGCCGGGAAGTGCCGCGCGCGCGGTCCGAATTCCGCGTCAGCAACATCCGCACCCAAACGGAGATCAATCAGTCGCACACCGTCCGCGAGCGGCTACTGGCGAGGCTGGCGCTGTTCTTTGGTGTGGTGGCGCTGTTGCTCGCGGGGGTCGGTCTCTATGGGGTGCTCGACTACTCGGTGCTTCAGCGGCGGAAGGAAATCGGCATTCGCATGGCGATAGGCGCGCAAGCCGGCGACATCGCACGGCGAGTGACGGCAGACGTGTTCTCCATGGTGCTCGTCGGGGCGCTCGTGGGCCACGCGCTCGGCTTTGCATCGGTGCGGTACGTCGAGACGCTGCTCTACCAGGTGAAAGCGACCGACCCGGGAATGCTGGCGCTTCCGACGCTGACCATTCTGGCGGCAGCGCTCCTGGCGGCACTGACACCGGTGATCCGCGCCGTGCGCATCGACCCGGCTGAGATCTTGCGCGCGGAATAGGAGCCCAGTCGCGAGAGTTAACCTTCGGTTGTTTCGCTGCAAAGTCTCACCGCGGTTCCCCTTCAAACTCGTTCGAGGATGCGTGAGCACAGGCGTGGTCGGATAGTTCCCCGGTAACGCCGTTGTGCAGGCTGAGGCCCTCGCCTCCTGCATCATCGCCTACTCTGCTAGGTCGCTTGTATCCGAGTACGCCATCAATACGTCTGACTACCCCCGGCTCATGACGCCAAGCGGCACGCCGGCCTCAAGAATGTACCTGTTGTCTCAAGAAGCATTCACCGCAGATCTGTCGCGGAACCTTTCTGATATGGCCGCGGTCAACGCTCTCCTGCCCGTGGGATAAGACCACTGTGGTCCGGTACATTCTCGGGGCTCTAGGCGGTTATGAAAAACGGAAACTTGCGCCGCGTACGCGCAATGCTGGGCCGGGGTAACTGCCTTTCAATGGAGTTCTTGGACGCAACCGGGTCACACCCTTGCCAACACCGGCCCGGCAGGGGCGAAGGCTTCGTGCTCTGTCCGAGCGATGATTTCATCCTGAAGCGCCCGAGTCAGGTCGCAGAAGTAATCGCTGTAGCCGGCGACGCGCACGATCAGGTCGCGGTACTTCTCCGGCTCCGCTTGCGCCGCGCGCAGAGTAGCGGCCGTGACCACATTGAATTGAATGTGGTGACCACCTAATCGGAAGTAGGAGCGGACCAGTTGAGCCACTTTGTTCAGTCCCTCATCACCGCTCAACAACTGCGGTGTGAACTTCTGGTTGAGCAGGGTTCCGCCGGTCCGGGCATGATCGATCTTGGCGGCCGACTTGATGACCGCAGTCGGCCCGTGCCGGTCCGCGCCTTGGACGGGAGAGATGCCCTCGGAAAGCGGCTCCCAGGCCCGCCGACCGTCTGGAGTGGCTCCGGTCAACGAACCAAAATACACGTGGCAGGTTGTCGAGAGGTAGTTCACGCGGTAATTTCCGCCCTTGGTGTTCTTGCGCCCATCCACCTCATCAAAAAAGGCGTTAAACACATGCACGAGGTTGGCGTCCGCGTAATCGTCGTCATTTCCACACTTGGGCGTCTTGTTCCACAGCAACAAGCGCGTTTTCTCGTGGCCCTCGAAGTTAGGGGCGAGGGCGTCGAGCAATTGATCCATGGAAAGGGTCTTGCGATCAAACACGTGGTACTTAATGGCCGAGAAGCTGTCGGCGCAAGTTGCCGGCGCCACCCCCATGATGTAGGTGGTGTTATAACGCGGGCCGCCGTCGTTGTAATCCCTGCCCTTCGCGACGCAGTCGTCGATGAGCAGGGAAAGAAACGGCGCCGGCATGTAGTTGGCGTAGAGCCGTTCGATGACGATGTTACCCCGCACCTTGATGTCGATGAAGTGGTGCAACTGCTTGCGAAAAGCCTCGAACATCTGATCGTACGCCATGAAACCGCGTGGATCGCCGGTTTCGATCCCAATCCTCTTCCCCGTGCGCGGATCGACGCCGTTATGGAGCGCGATCTCGAGCACCTTGGGCAAATTAAAGTAGCCCGTCAGGATATAGGCTTCCTTTCCGAAGGCCCCGGTCTCGACACAACCTGAGGTTCCCCCGCAACGCGCATCTTCGAGCGATTTCCCCTGCCGCAACAACTCTTCCACTACCATGTCAGCATTGAAGATCGACGGCTGTCCCCAACCTTGGCGAACAATCTCCAGCCCGCGTCTCAAGAACGCCTCGGGGTTCCGTTTGCTCAACTGAAGATTTGACGAGGGCTGCAACAAGTGCATCACGTCGACGACATCGAGAATGAGATAAGTGACGTCGTTCACGCCGTCGGATCCGTCCTGCTTCAGGCCGCCGTTATTGATGTTGGCGAAGTCCGTGTAAGTGGCGCTTTCGGCCGCCGTCACTCCTACCTTGGGAGGAGCGGGCTGATTGTTGAACTTGACCCACAAGCATTCGAGCAACTCCTTCGCCTGGTCTCTGGTTAATGTGCCCTCCTCCATGCCCTTCTGGTAGAAAGGATAGAGGTGCTGATCGAACCGGCCCGGGCAGAAGGAATCCCAGGTGTTCAATTCCGTGACCACCGCCAGGTGGGTGAACCAGTAAGCCTGAAGTGCTTCCCAGAAATCGCGCGGCGCGTGCGCCGGGACGTAGCGGCAAACCTCAGCAATCCTCTCCAATTCTCGCCGGCGCTCCAGATTGTTTTCCGCCCGGGCCATGGCTTCGGCCTTCTCGGCGTGGCGTTCGGCGAATCGAATCACAGCGTCAGCCGCAATCGCCATGGCCCACAGTTCATCCTTCTTCGAGCACGCTGTCGGATCATTAAAGAAATCCAACTGCGACAAGGCAGCTTGGATTTCGGCCTTCAGATCCAGCAAGCCCTTGCGGTAAATGACGCCGTCTAACGCGGTGTGCCCCGGCGCGCGCTGCTCCATGAATTCGGTAAAGATGCCGGCCTCATAAGCGTCTTTCCATTCCGGCGTCATCTCCGCGAAAATCAGATCGCGCATGGAGCGGCCCCGCCAGTAGGGAATCACTTCATCCTGCTGGACGCGGCGCACCTGGTCATCAATCTGGTAGCAGATTTTCTCGCGCGAACTGAGAATCTCTAAGTCTTCGAGGCTGTGACAGCAAAGCTCGGGAAAGGTAGGCGCACCTTTGGGAGCCGGGCCGCGCTCTCCCACGATCAGTTCGTCCGGGCCGATGTAGATCGTCTTGTGCTCCATCAGATGCTGAAAGGCGCGGGCTCGGCGTATTGGGACTGACGCGGTTTTGTCGTGAAGATAGAAATCCGTCAGCAGCGCGGCGCGTTCAATGGAGACCCAGGGCTTGGTTTCCAGTGTCTCCCGTCTTAGCTTCGCCACACGCTCATTCATGATCAACCTCCAACACGCACGCTGAAGCCTTCCCGGCAGAGGCGTGCACTTATGGTCTCCGTGTGTTCCGCCGTGGGCGGGATTATATCCTCAACCTCGTATCGCAGGTGTAGACGGTTGTACTTGTCGCTTCCGATCCGGTGATAAGGGAGGAGGTCGATGCGGCGAAGGTCGAGGCCTGAGAGGAAGGCAGACAGGGCGGCGATATCGGAGTCTTCATCGTTCACGCCGGGAATGATGGGAATCCGGACGATCACCTTGCTGCCGATTTCGGCCAGCGTCCTTAGGTTCTCCAGGATCAGGTCGTTCTTTACGCCTGTGAAGCCCTGGTGCTTTTCACAGTCCATCAGCTTGAGGTCGTAGAGGAAGAGGTCGACCCACTCGCTGATGCGGCGCACCACGTCAGGATCCGCGAACCCACAAGTATCGAGCACCGTATGAATCCCGCGCGCGTGGCAGGCCTCCAGGAGTTGTTCGACAAACGCCGCCTGCATGAGGGGTTCACCACCGGAGATCGTGACGCCGCCCCCCGACTCCTCAAAAAAGACCTCGTCTTTCGCCACCTCCGCCACCACCTCGGGCACTGCCATCCAGCGCCCCGCCAGTTCGCGCGCGCCGGCGGAGCAAGCCTCGACGCACTCGCCCCGGCGCTGGCATAACGCCGGATCAGTGATCACCCGCCCGTCCAGCCGAAGCGCCTCTTCAGGACAAGCGCGGACGCAGTCGCCACAACGAATGCAGCGTTCTTCGAAGTAGATCACCTCGGGCCGGGGCGACTGGCCCTCGGGGTTGTGGCACCACCCGCAGCGCAAGGGACACCCTTTGAGAAACACGGTAGTCCGGATGCCCGGCCCATCGTGAATCGAGAACCGCATGATGTTGAAAACGAGCCCTAGCAGTTTACGCTCGTGATCCAAGTTCCGTTGTGCCCCCGCCGCACGCCCGCGGACCAAGTCAATGGACGCCATACGAGTATTGGATACAAAATCGGATACCATGTATGTGATGCCCATCACTGCCCCGCTCGCGGGCCACAGTTCTCAACATGTTGACTGTCCTGCTTTCGCTGCTCAGCGTTCTTTGGAGGTGCCAGGCAGGATGCGAATCCGCTTTGGAGAACTTCTCGCTGCGCCAGCACTTGGCGTTGATAAAGATATCGCGTCCGCGACCACTGCGACTGTCATGGCGGTCTCGAGCCGCTGTAACTCGCTTTGTGCTCGGGCGGACCAGATTTGTACTTGGCAGCCCGCCCCTGATTTAGAGTTGCCAGGATCGCCAGCATCTTTTGGGCTGCCGCAGGATCGCCTTGCCGCTGGTAAGCCGCAGCAAGATGTGAGTACACGGACGTGTTCGCCGGCGTGAGCTGGCGCGCGATCTCCAAGTGCTTGATCGCATCGTCCAGGCGGTGCGCCGCGAGGTAGAGCTGCCCAAGTGCGAGCTGCGCCGCGGCGAAGTTGGGGCGCGCCGCGACAGCTCTCTCGAGAGCCGTCTCCGCTTCAACGAACTCCGCTTGGCCGGGACCCGCGCCGGAACGGATCAGAGCCTGCCCCAAGATGGTTTGCAGGATGTAATTCTTCGGGTCTCTTTCCACCCCTTCCCGCGCCGCCTGAATTGCCTCGGGCGGGTTTCCCTCCAGCATCCCCTTTTGCGCGGCCGCCAAGGAGGAGATGTCGGTTCCCGGCGCCAGGTTGCTGGCCAGTGCCAGGTCCTGCTTCGCGAGATCAGCCTGGTTCATAAACGAGCGAAGAACGCCTCGCTCGTAATACAAGCGCGACGAACGCGGAAGCTGCTGGAGACCGAGATTCACAACATCGAGGCCGAGGGTGTAATACTCATGGTCCACGCACGCGTCGGCCACAAACACATACAGCTTCTCACTTTTCGGGTTCAGCGCTGCGGCTCGCTGAAAGGCTTCGAATGCCTCCTCGGGCTGAGCGTTGCCGATGTAAGCTTGAGCGAGCAGGTTATCCACGTCGGCGGTGGCCTGCCCGCCGCTGCGGAGCGCGAGCAGGAGAGGAATCGATTGCTTAAACTGGTTGGTCGCCACGTAGCAGAGGGCAAGGTCGAAATCCAACGCGAATTCATTGGAGACTCGCCCCTGCGCGGCGAGAAAGTGCGGAATCGCCTCGCGAAAATTCCCCTGGCGAGTGAGCGCAATACCGGCCTGAAGCTCCGCCTCAGCGCCTGCATTCTCGTTCTGTGTGGCGCGGTTGGGAGCAGTCTGCGGCGGCTGGAGAGAAGCCTGAGCGCTCGCTCGCGGACTAGGCCACAGGATTATCGCAAGCGTGGCACTGACAGAGAGGCGGCAGAAGACGGACCGGTTTCGACTTTTTGCCTCACCCTGTTCGACCCTGGTTCCTGGCCGGTTTCGCGTTCTCGCGGCGAGCGTGACTCGCTGCTCCGCTGGGAGAAACTCAACGCGGTGATTTAGGGTTGGTCGGATCATTGGAACCCAGCCCTGTCTCTTTCAGCTTCTGGATCTTGTCCTTAACGTCCACATCAAAAACCTTGAATTCCGAGTATTGATGTGTGTTGCGCAGGAGTTTGCCATTCCAATCTACTGTTACCATCACTTCCTGGGGCAGCCAGAGGCCCTCGGCAATCGCCCTGAAACGTGTTTCGGCGTAATCGATTTCGGTTGTCTTTCTTTTCAGCCGGACTTCCGGCAACGGCTTCAGCAGGTCGGTCCGGAGGCGAATGATGTGATAATTTTCAGAATCGACCCAAGCCACACCCTGAGAAAGGGTGGTCACGGTCGTGCCACCTGATCTGAAGGTTCCCGTGAATCGCGCCTTGGCCGGCCGCTGTGCGAAAGCGATCACGAAGGTGTCCCGTCCATCGACCTTCTGGCGACCGAGATAACGAAACATGGATTCGGGCTGGTAATACGGATGGAAAATGAGTGAAACCGATACGAATCCCAGAGTCAGCATGTAGCCTTCCTGCGCGCCATGCGGCAGACATTCATTTCCTGATAAATCGGCGCGGTGCTCATTGGTGGACGGTCCTCCAGCCTCATCCTGCATCAGGCAGAGGTAATGAAATCTCTGGTCCTGAGCGTCGACCACCTTTCCGTTGGCGTGCAGTTTTTCCTGGTGTATTCGTTCCAGCGACGTCGTGTTCGGGAGGTTTCGGAAAAACGCCGCCACGTTCTTGCCCACCGCGGTGAGGATGGACTCCAATGGTTCCTGGCTGGAGGCGGGCTCGAGCCCCTTAAGCTCTGGTATGGTGCGATGAAGATAATCGATGGGTTGATCGACGTCCGTTTTTGCCTTTGCGTACGCGGCCTGAGCCTTCATCTTGTCCTGAACCCGCTCCCAAACCACACGGATGCGAGACGGCATTTTCTTCACGTCCCGGCCTGCAAGGTAACGGGTCATCTCTTTGTTAGCTTCCTCGGGATCGCCCTTGCCCAGCAGGGCCTCGACGCGCAGGAACCGCGCATCAGGTTTTGCGCCGGCGCCAATGGCCTTCAGCAGGTAGGCGTCGGCTGCGTCCCAGTTTTGTAAACTGGACTGCGAGCGGCCGAGCTCCTGGAGCGCGAGTGGATCTTGAGGAGCGAATTTAAGTGCCTCCGCGAAGAAACTCGACGCCCTGTCAGGGTGGTGCTGCCAGCTCTCCATCACCCCGAGAACCAGCGCCGGTTCAGCCCTCCCCGCTTTCGGATCCGCCCGGCCCTTCTTCACTGAGTCCACGATGTGACTTTCGGCGCCGTCCCAGTCTCCCGACTGGAGCTCCGCCAGGGCGAGCATGGTTGTGCACCCGATGCAAGAGGCGTCACGGTTAGTCACGCTGGCGAAGGAAAGTAAGGCACGGTCTGGATGGTTGCGGTCGAGGAACTCGTCCACTCCTCGCGCGTAGTCCTTCTCGCTCGCAGCGGACAAACCGTCGGACGCCGCCAGCTTCTTCAGCCGTGGCGCCAAGCCAGAGACCAAGTCGGCCTGCGAGAGCAGCTCAGGGTCCTCCTTGGGATCCCGCAAAGTCACTTCGATCAACTGCGACTTGTCCGAGCCGCCAAAATCGATGACCCTGTGTGCGTCGCGATAGCCTTTCTTGCTGACTTTCAGATCAACCATGAATGTCTTGACGAAGCTGCCGCTCAAGCGATATTCAACTTGGAACTCCCCTCGATAGTTTGTGACCAGGGTTTGCAATGCTCCGGCGACGGTGATGTTTTCCGCTACGACCCTTGCGCCACGAACCGGATCACCCTGTAGCGTCCTCACCCTGCCTTGAACGAGCCAGGACCTCTGAATGCTTTCGAGATTGTCGAAGTCGTGGGTAATGTCCGGTGGATTCTGCTGGGCCACCAGCGGCGCCGGCAAGAGACACGCTAGGCTAAGTAGCAAGAGAGTGCAGATGCACTGTTTCATAACCAGCCTCCCCAAAAGCGCTAGCCGTCCTCTCGAGGGCCCGTTTTCTCTACATTATATCTTTTTGGGATGCCCCTTCCAAGTTGGGAGGTACTTTGCAAAATCGAATGCGGGAAAGAAGAGCGCACTCACTGGCTGCTTGGGAAGCGCCTTGCAGCCAGTGAATGCGGCGGGAGGAGACCATGGCTTTGCACTATCTCAGAACTCTAAGTTTGCTCGAAACTCGATTTGGCGACCGAAGGTCCCCATGTTGTTGACGTACACATCTCCGAAGCCGTAGTCCTGAACGCCCGTATCCAGATAGCCCCAGGTCGGGTGATTCCACACATTCAAGAACTCACTCTGGAACGTGAACCGTAGGTTTTCACGAATCGGAATGGACTTCGTGATCGCCATATCCTGGGAGAAATTACGCGGTCCATACAGCCAGGGGTGGTAACCAATAATGCCCGCCGTAGTATTCGGGTTAATCAAGCTACTGTTGGCTCCGCCTCCGGTTCCATTGTTGGCCAGATATTTGGGATTGACGCCGTTCGCGAACGGCTGACCGGTGTTGTAGACACCCACGGAGCTGTTCAGTTGAGCCGCGGTAACACCGCTGAGTGTGATTCCACCGTCGCCGTAGCGGGCGCCCGTCTGGAGGTACGATGGACCATTGGAGTTGTTGTACCCGCCCAGCACCTCCGCCGGGGCTCCGCTCTGGTAAGTGACGATGGTTCCAAAGCTCCAACCGCCGACCACCCGGTCAACCACGCCTCCGTGGTTGAGGAAGGCTCTGCCCTTGCCAAAGGGCAGGTCGTAAGTGCCATTGGCGTGGAGGACGTGCCGAAAATCAAAGAGTGTGGGCCCATAGCTCAGTCGGAGGTCACGCATCGTGAACATGTTGAACGACCCGGTCCAGTCATTGCCGGGCTGCACGCCCAAAGTGTGGCTCCAGGTGTAATTCACATCCAACTGCGCGCCATGCCATGGCTTCTCGCGGAGATCGACTTGGAGGGCTTGGTAATTCCCCCAGCCTGCGTCGGTCATCACCGCTGTCGCCTTGCCGGCGTTGAACGGATTGGCCTGGAAGAAGTTGATCGGATAGGCTCCGTTGACCGGCCCGGCGCCCGCGCAAGGCGAGAAGTTGGCGCTCCCGATCAGATTGCACAGGTAGCTTTGAGTACCGGCCAGGACAGAGGCGAAATCTCCGGCCCGTCCGTTTTGCAGAAGGTTGATGAAGTATCCGTCGGTAAAAAAGCCAGTCGGGGGACCGTTGTATCCCGGGGAAGCTGCGGTCATAATCGGCAGTGGCTGCTGCCCGGCATAGCCATTATTCGCAAACGAATTGGCTACCCCGTGCGCCGCGTTGATTGCCAGATTCGCCGCCGCGTTCTTGAATTCATTCAAGAACCCATTTTCAAAGATATTCACCTCGTTGGGATTGAGCTGAATCCACTGGTGAACGCTTCGGTTGCCGACGTACCGCACCTCAAGTACATTGCTCTGACCCAGGGCCCGCTGAATGCCGAAGTTCCATGACATCACATAGGGCTGATGGATACTGGGCAACATCCCGTTGACGCCCGACCAGTAACCGTAAAACGTCTGGCTAGCCTCGGGGATCACATCGGAGTAGGAGCTTGGGGTCACGAAGTAGGGCGGGAGCGAATCGCCCAGCGCCAAGCTGCCTGGCTGAAAAACCCCGGTCCCAGGCGAAGTGCTGGGGTAGAGGGAGAAGTTCTGGTAAAACGCGAAGCCGTAATTGGAGGCCGAGTTCCAGAAGAACTGATACGGCTCCGTGTAGCGCCTCACCGCAGCCCCGGCGCGAATAACGGTCTTACTCCCTCCAAACAGCTTTCCCTTGATCCCTTCGGAGTAGTTCGGGTTCCACGCCACGCCGACTGCGGGCTGGGGGCTCACGTTCCAAGGTTGGTACTGGTGGCTGCTCGCCGTATAGGAGGGGTTCGGGTCGCCCGTCAGGGTACCAGGTTTGAAGATGTTCCCGACTCCCGAAGGTCCGTAGACGCCGACCGGGTCGGCGCTGTGGTAGGCGCTGGTCAGGTCGTGGTCATCCCCGGTGAAGTCCCAGCGCAGTCCGTAATTGAAGGTCAACGTCGGCTTGAATCGCCAGGAATCCTGGAAAAACAAGCCCCACGCTTTCTGCAACTCGTCGAGGTTATAAGCGCCCACATGGTTGAAGTACTGTTTTGTCTTCGGGTCCAAGGCAAAAGTCCCAGTGACGTTTTGAATCCGTCCTACCAATGTCGCGTATAAGTTCTCCGCATCGCCGAGGACGGCGTTGTAATTCCCGGCGCTTTGCAGGAGCGCGGAATTCGCGAAGATGCTGGTGGCCGGGTCGGAAGGATCCAATCCCAATTGGATGACAGGAAATCCCGCCGGCGGATTCCAATAGTGGTCCTGCTCCCGATAGAACGAGGCCCCGAGGTTGAACGTGTGGGCGCCGTGCAGCCAGTTCACATTGTCCGCCAGGTTGAAAAGAGGATAATAGGTGGATATGGGTAGATTGAAAGTCTGCCCGGACGCGCCGATAGCCCAATTCACCTGCGGCTGCGAGGCGTACAGAGGGGCGGCATCATAGGCAAACCAACCAGCGTTGTACAGGAAACCCCCGCGGAATTGATTGATCATATTGGGTCTGAGGGACCAATCGATGCCGAGGCCGGCGGTATACTGTTTGTCTTTATTTGAGGCTATGCGATTTGCAAAAGCGCTACCCGGGAATACGGCGGCCGCAGTGTTTGGAAACTGATCCTTGGTTTCGTTCCAGGCAAAGTTGATGCGGAGATTGTCGCGAAGATTGTAATCCAAACGCAGCGCCGGGAAGTATCGGGTGATGGGAGCGTTATTCAGCCACGTGATGTTGTTGATGTTCGGATCGGAACTCTGCGCCACCGCTCCGCTCGCCAGAGAGCTGTTGATCGCCTGAAGTTGGCTGCTGACCAGGGGATTGATCGTGGAGGTCAGGCCATTGGGCGCGGCAATTTGCGTCAGGATGTTCACGGTCTGAACTTTCCCAGTGGTGTCCGTGAAGGTGATGTTCCCCTGCTGGGCGGCCGAAGTCAGAACCGGGCTGGGCGCCACAGTGGCCGAACCGGGCTGTTTGGACATCGCAAAGCTGCCAAAAAAGAACAGCTTGTTCTTGATGATCGGCCCACCAACGCTGCCGCCGAAATCATTCAGGATTAGCGGGGCCTTGGGCACTCCATAGGCATTATTCCCCCAACTATTGGAGTTCAACGCAGCATTTCGATGGTCCTCGAACAGGCGCCCATGAAAATTATTGGTGCCTCGGCGCGTGACGAAATTCACTTGCATGTTTGACTGTCCAAAGCCGGTGTTCATATCGAGCTGGTCCGTTTGGACGGTCATCTCCTGCATGTCCTCCAGACGCGCCTGTAGAACAGGCGCACCGTTGCCGGCAAACTTCATGCGGCTCGGCGAGGCGACCACGCCGTCAATGTTATTTCCCTGCGCCGCCGTGGGAAGTCCGTCCCAAGTGCCGTTGTAGCCGGGAACCAAGTACGCCATTTGGCTGACGTCGCGCCCTCCCAGCGGCAGTTGCTCGATCTGCTTCAGGTCAATGGTCCCAGAGATGGCGTTTGAGGTCGTTTGGATGATGGGCACGGCACTCTCGCTGACTACGATTTGTTCCGCCTTAGCGCCCACGATCAGTGTGACCTTCAGGTCGGTGACCCGCGCCGCTTGAACGGTGACCAAATCGAAGACCTCGGTCTTGAAATCGGCTTTGGACACTGTCAATTTGTAGTTACCGAGAGACAGACCAGCGAAGGTATGGGTCCCTTCCGAAGGCGTCACCGCAGTTCGGACGTCGTTCGTCGAGAGATCCTGGAGCGTCAGGGTCGCATCTGGAACGGTCCCACCCGTCTGATCCAGAACCGTGACACTAATACTACCCTGCGAGCCCATCTGCCCCCAGAGCGGCAGAACGCACAAGCCCAAAAGAATCGAAATGCAGACTACTGCCTTGCCAAGCAAATGGCGAGAGAGACTCAGCGACATTTTCGCCTCCTTCGTTTATCGGGACGCTCAAATCTTCTCTGCGTCCCTCAAACGTGATTCGCACCTTGCGTCGACCCGAACCCACCCGAAGTCATTGGTGTCGGCACTTAAGCCACAGAACCGAGAGCCGCCACCTTAGAGAAGCAATCCTGTTTCGTGCTACGCGGGGCGCAATACAAAATCAGCCTTGGAGGGCGACTTCGCTAGCGCCCCTGGTTCCACCCCGCCTGCCTTTGAGTGATACTCAGTTGGCAGGCGGAGAACGGAGGCTATCGTGATGGTGAGGCAGGCACGATGCCAAGTGAGACCGCGCCATCACCCCATCATCTCAAGGACAGCGACTACAGCAGACCCTCACGCGACGCTATAAGCGGGCAGAGCGAGGATAAGTAAAACGCTTAACTCCCCACCCCATAAAAAAGCTGTATACGTATTCGTATACTGCGCTGGCCGAAACCTACCACCGCCCCCACCGGCTGTCAAGTATTTTTTTGAAATTTTTCTACTAGGTGGCAAGACGTCTCCTGACAGGCGTAAGCGATGCGTGGGTCAGAGCCCGATAGAAGGGCAAACCCCGGGTCGAGAGCCTGCTGCCTTCGGAATCACCCTGAAGCCGCGCTGATCACTTGGGCGGGACACATGGGAAGGGGCGCGCCACCAAGCCCTCGCCTTCTTTGACGGCGATGATCTGATCGCTTTGGAGATTCGAGAGCCCCGTCACCACGCCACTCGGCCAGCGAATCTCAACGGCATCGACCTTCGTGTTTTGCCCCAAGCCAAAATGGAGCCGCGGGTCCTGCGCAGACTGATAACTCATTCCCCCTTTCCGCTGTCCATAAATAACGAGTTTCCCCGCCGTCACCTTGACGCGGGCGCCCACGCCATCGCGGTTGGAGCGCGTCCCGATGAGAAGGATTTCCAGCCAGTGATTGGCGTTGCCGCCGTCATTGCGGAGCAATTGCGGTGCTTGGCCGCAATGATTCACGAGGATATCCAGGTCACCATCATTGTCGAAGTCTCCGACGGCGGCGCCACGGCTCACGCGGGGCACGTGAAAGTCAGGTCCAAGCTTGTCGCTCACGTTCTCGAAGGTGCCGTTTCCCAAATTGCGATACATCAGTTTTGGTTCGGCATAGTAAACTTCAGAATTATAAAGGTGGATGTTATCGAGAACGTGTCCAGCGGCCATAAAGAGGTCGCAAGCTCCGTCGTTGTCGTAGTCCATGAACCGGAGGCCGAATTCGCTCATGTGATAGGTGCTGTAGCCGATCTTGGAGAGGAGCGTGGCGTCCTCGAAGACCTGATCCCCCATGTTACGGTAAAGCCGGGCGAGCTGATTTTCCAGGTGGCCGACAGCGATGTCGAGCCGGCCACTCCCCGTAAGGTCTGCGGCATCGGTTCCCATGCCAGACTCCGGCTCACCATCCATGCTGACCGCGACACCGGCCTGGTATCCTACTTCACTGAATGTTCCGTCGTGGTTGTTATGAAACAAAAAGTTCGGCATGGCATCGTTGGAGATAAAGATATCCTGCCAACCGTCGTTGTCGTAATCGAAGGTTACGATGCCCAGTCCATTCCCGGGTTTCAGCCCCACTCCCGATGACTTGCTGACGTCCGTGAACGTGCCGTCGCCATTGTTGCGATAGAGGCTCGGCGGCTGCGAGTTATAGTCGTTCGGATGACAGTAGCTGCGCATGCCAGGGCCGTGGTCGCCGCACCAGAAGCCGCTTTCCGGGGTCCAGTCCACGTAATTGGCAATCACCAGATCCAGCTTCCCGTCGTTATCGTAATCAAACCACGCGGCGCTCGAGGCCCATCGCCCACGATTTTCCAATCCCGCGCGCGCGGTCACCTCCGTGAAAGTCCCGTTGCCATTATTGTGGTATAGAATGCACCGGCCATAACCGAGGACCAGCAGATCCGGATAGCCGTCGTTGTCGTAGTCGCCGACGGCCACGCCCATGCCGAACAAGCCCTCGGCGCCGACGCCGGCACTGAGGGTGACATCCGTGAAGGTGCCGTCTCCGTTGTTGCGGTAAAGGGCGCTGCGCAAGGGCTGTTTCGGTTTGTAGAGGCGAGTCTCCGCGCCGTTCACAAGATACAAGTCAAGCAGTCCGTTCTGGTCATAATCAATCCAGCCGCAACCCGATCCCATGGTCTCGATCAGATATTTTTCGGGAGAAGCAGCATTGTCGTGCCGAAACGTAATTCCGGCGGCGGGGACTACATCCACGAAGCTCACTGGATTGGCCGCGGAGGCAGTTGTCTTGGCAGGGCCGCCCACTGCCAACGCAACCCCCATGAACTTCAGCAGATCCCGCCGGGAAAAACCACCGTGCCTGCTCATGCCTCTCTCACGACCGGATGACAAAATGACTGCAACACTCCCAATGTATAATAACGACGATGTCCAGCGTGGGGAAATCCGGCGGGCGAAGAGACTCAGTTTCGCGCCGCCAATTTCTCAAGACACTGAGCTCGGTGGGGGCGGGCGGAATCGTCGCGCCCGCGCTGGTTCTTCCGGGTCATCCGGGGACACGATCGGCCACGACTTCCTCGCCTGCCTTCGAAGAGATTCCGCCCTCGGTCAGCGGGATTACGTGGGTTCACGACGCTGGGCTTTCTCCCACGATGGTTCTGCCCGAAACTGACGGCGCGGGCTGCGCCTTCATCGATTACGACAACGACGGCTGGATGGACATCTATCTTGTGAACAGCGGCCAGTGCGATTTCTATTCGCCACCCAAGCCGCTGCGCAATGCGCTGTACCACAACAACCGCGACGGCACATTCACCGACGTCACCGAAAAGGCCGGTGTGCCGGGCAACGCGTACGGCATGGGCGTTGCGGTGGGCGATTTCGACGCCGACGGATTCCCGGACCTCTACGTCACTCAGTATGCTCGCGGCATCCTTTACCGCAACAATGGCGATGGCACCTTCACCGACGTCACCGCCCCAGCCGGCGTCACGACGCCGGGGTGGAGCACAGGTGCGGTTTGGTTCGATTATGACAACGACGGCCGGCTGGACTTGTTTGTGGTCCAATTTGCGGAGCTCGACAAAACCATTTGGTGTGGGGACAAGTTAACTCACGAACGCTGGTACTGCCGGCCGAGTGTCTACAAACCGAAACCCTCGTGGCTGTTTCACAACAACGGCGACGGCACTTTCACAGACGTCAGCAAGGAATCGGGAATCGCGCGGTCATTGGGAAAAGGATGGGGCGTTGTAGCGGCCGACATCAATAACGACGGGTGGATCGACCTCTTTGTGGCCAACGACACGGAGCCGAACTTTCTCTTCGCCAACCGTGGCAAGGGTCGATTTGAAGAGATCGGCGCTTTCGCGGGTGTGGGTTACAGCACTTTTGGCGCCGCCCGCTCCGGCATGGCCGTCGACGCTTGCGATTACGATCAGGACGGTTTGATTGATTTATTCTTGACCACCATCGATCGTGAGATGTACTCGCTCTATCACAATGATGGCAACGAAACCTTCACCGACGTTGCCCCGCGCTATGGCATCGCCTCGCAGACGTTTTCGCTCAGCGGCATGGGTGTGAAGTTCTTCGACTACGACAATGACGGCAACCCCGACCTCATCTTCTCCAATGGCCACCCCGAACTGAATGTCGCCAAGATGGTGCCCGGCGTGACCTACGAGGAACCCATGCTCCTCTTTCGCAACACCGGCAAGGGCTTTGAGAATGTCAGCAAACAGTGCGGCCCGATTTTTTCGAAGCTGATCGCGGGCCGCGGGCTGGCGATCGGCGACTTCGACAATGATGGCTCCGTGGACGTGCTCGTCTCGGTCAGCAATGCCTCCCCCATTCTGTTGCGGAACAACGCTGGGCGGCAAAACCACTGGCTGGGCGTGCGCCTCATCGGCCGCAAGTCCAATATCGACGGGATCGGCGCTAAGGTGACGTACCATTCGGGCGACTTCGAGCGCCATCAGTTCAAAGTGGCCGATTGCAATTATCTGGCTTATTCCGAACCGCGCCTGGTGCTGGGATTGGGACAACGGACCAAGATCGACTGGGTTGAAGTGAAGTGGCCGCAACCCAGCGGCGCCACGGAGCGCTTCTTGAATCCCCCCATCGACCGATACATCACCATCGTAGAGGGTGAGGGCAAGTGGAGGTGATTGCCGATTTTCGATTTTCGATTGACGATTGAAAAAGCGGAAAATCGAAACTCTGCGGTGGAAATTGGAAACAGGGAGGCGGCCAAGTTTCTATTTTCTAGTTTCCATTTTCTCCTTCCTGCCAATCGGCAATCGTCAATCGAAAATCGGCAATCCCGCTAGTGCGGTTGTGTGATGTCCTGGGTTGTGGGCGCCACTTTCTGCTGCTTCTTCTCAGCCTCACGTTGCAGGGCCATCAGCCGGTCTGCTTCCTGCCTGTTTCCAGTTCGGGCGTAAGACATCGCGAGCTGATAGTAACCCGCCGGGTTTGCGGGTTCCATCTCCGTGTATTTCTTGAGAGGCGTGATCGCCTCGGAGAACCTCCCCGCAGCATTCAGCGCCACGCCGAGTCCGAGGTACGCCTCGGCCAACCCGGCGTCGAATTGCGTTGCCCGGGAGAAATGCTCGATGGCCTCGTCCGCCTTTTGTTGTCTCCACGCGAGGTCCCCGAGCATAAATTCCGCGGCGGGTGAGGTCGGATTGATCTTGAGCTCAGCCTCGAATTCTTTCCTGGCTTCTTCGGCCACGGTCGGGTCCAGTGGCTTGGAAAGAAGGATGCGGCCGAGTTGGTAATGAATGCCGGGCTGGTTCGGGTTCTTCTCCAGGATCTTGCGATATTCAGCGGTGGCGTCGTCCCATTTCCCCTGCGCTTGAAACGCCTCGGCGATAAGCGTCTCAGCCTCGGAGGAAGAAGGAGCCTTCTCCAGCAGTTCGTGGGCGGCGCGGTTGGCCAGTTCGGAGAAATAGCGGGTGGTAACGTAAAGGACCTTCGGATCGCCGGGGAATTCGCGCCTCAGTAAGACGAGAGATTCAACCACCGCGTCAATCTGGTTGACGCTCATCCCACATTGGGCCCTTGCCATGGCAGCGTCGTGCAGAAGGTCCTTGTCGGCAAGCTTCGGGATGGATTTCTTCAACATCGGCAGCGCTTCCTCACAATGGCCCTTGGTGGCGAGGTCGATGCCACGCTCGGCAGCGGCGGAGGGAGATTCAGCCACCGATGTTTTCTTGGAGACCTGGGCGGCGGACGATCGCGTTAGAAATCCGCAGAGGAGAGCGCCAACAAAGAACATCAGGACGCGTTTAGACATTGAAAGACATTGTACCAGACGAGGCGCCGTCACAGACGACTGTAGCACTAATCCCAAACTTCTTTCCGGCTTGCGAAAAAAAGATTCAACACAGAGGCCACGGAGGAAGACCATTGAGATCACAGAGGAAGAAACTCAATACAAGCTCTGTGCCCTCCGTAAAACCCCCGTGATCTCTGTGTTGAGATCTTTTTCTTCGCTTGCGGTCAAGGCCGCGCTAGGTTCTCCATCTCGATGATGGAAGATAGAAATTGAGGGAGTGTCTCGATTCGGTACTCAGCTTACGCCGGCTTCAGAACGCGTCGGCCTCAAACACACACATAAGCCGCTCACGGTTCCTTCAGACCCTAGCCTCTTCCGGCACGTCAGGCTCCGTCCACAGGAGCGCCGCCTGGGGGAGCGTGAAGACCATCCCCAGCAAGGGCATGGTCAGTAGCTCCAGTAACTTGATCGCGGCCGAAGCGCTCAGGCCGAAGGAGAGCTCTAGAGCGAGCCAAATAATAATCGAGTACAAGGCCAGCACGCGGTAAGCCTGGAAGCACGCGGCGTTTCTTATCGCCGCCTCACGTTCATCCGGTTCGTCTTTATCCCGTCGTCGGGGTACCAAGCCGAGGCTCGTGATCTCGCCCCCCCGTATGTCCAGCGGTCCGGTTTGCTTCACAAGCTTGCCGAAAACTACCCAACATGCCAGGAAGAATGCACCGCCCGCAGTCATCCAGACAGTTGCGAATCGGTTCCCCCAGGAGGGAACAATAAGGATGGTCACCGTCAATGCCAGCATGACTGCGTACGTGACCGCCACGAACAGGCGACGATTCTTCCGAAGCGCCATCGAGGCACCGAGAATTACAGGAGTTCTTAGCATGGTGTCCCTCCCAACTCACTTCGGACGGTCACGCCGCGGCGAGTTTCGGTTGCCGTAGACTTCTTCGCTGAGCGGACGAAAGGGCTTGCGCGAGAATACAGCTTCGATGGGAAGGCGGAAATATTCGCTGATCCGGAACGCAAGCTCCAAACTGGGATTGAAATCCCCGCGTTCAATGTAGCCCACCGTTTGGTAGTTGATCTCGAGAGCGTCAGCAAGTTGGCTGCGGCTTAGACCGCGCTCGGCGCGGAGGACGGCGATTCGGTTGCATAGCGCCGGCCCCGTACGCGCATCCGAGGTGGAGTTGTAACCCATAAACATAGCATTGTACTAGTACAACCATTTGTCAAGTAAATTTTCATCGCCGACCCTCTTCCTCGAGGTTCGATTGCTAAGCGGCGAGTTTGTCCCGCCATTTCGTAGCGGCGAGTTCACCTCGCCATTTCGTAGCGGCGAGTTGCGGGGACCCCAGCTTCTGCTTTGGGGCTCGCCACATGGGGTCCCCGAGCCGCCGCTACCTCAACCAAGCTACCGCGTCACCTACCTTCCCGTTGACCGCGACGACCTGGTGCGTCCTTGCTGGTCCAACTGACCACTGACAACCGACGACTGACTACTGCCTTTGCGATGTGGGCGAATAACGAAACCGGCGTGTTGCTCCCTGTCGAGCGAATTGCCGAAATCTGCCGGTAGTAGCGCCGGGCTTTAGCCCGGCATCTTAGTTCTGCCGTGATCGGGTGCCGGGGGCCGTTCGGGGTCGGCACGTGCCGGGCTAAAGCCCGGCTCTACAAAAGGCTCTTAATTTCCGTTACCAATTCCGCGATGCGCTGTTCCTTTGCCAGAATCGATTCGGCCAATTGCGCGGGCGGCAAGTGCTCAAGGTCCTGCTTCCGGCTAGGATTCTTGATGTCGAGATTCGCCGAGAGCAGACTTCCGTCCGGATTCAACTTCAACACGTCGCTGACAGGCACTTTCCAGGCACGGCCGTTGGGCTCACGATTTTTCCACCATGCCAGGCAGTCGGCGAACTCCTCAAACCGCATCGGCTGAGTTTTGGTGTAATTCTTTTTGTCCTCGGGCAGCGGCTGCTCGTAATACCAGATTTCCTTCGTCGGGCCGGAACGGTCAAGGAAAAGCAGATTAGTCGGGATCGGCGTGTAGGGCGCAAAAACGCCGTTTGGGAGCCGGACGATGGTGTGAAGGTTGAATTCCTCCAACAATTCTTTCTTGATTCGGGCGCACACGCCGTCGCCGAAAAGCACGCCATTGGGGACAACCATCCCGCATCGGCCCGGGCCGTAGAGCCGGGCTTCAGCCCGGCATTCTTGTGCCGGCCTAAAGGCCGGCGCTACGCGACGCAGCCGGCGCATGATGAGCTGAAGGAACAGCAGCGCCGTTTCCGCGGTCTGCTTGTCCTCGGGGAAATTCGAAAGAATGCCGCGCTCTTCCTCGCCGCCAAAAGGCGGGTTGGTCATGATGACGTCCACGCGGTCTTTGTCGCCCATTTCCCGTAGCGGCCTGTCGAGGGCGTTGCGTGATTCGATTTCCGGGTATTCGAGCCCGTGCAACAGCAGATTCATCTGGCAGAGCAGATAGGGAAGCGGCTTGGGCTCGATCCCGAAGAGCGTGCCGCGCTGCAATCCGCCGTATTCTTCCGTGGTTTTGGCCTGCGTGCTGAGGTGCTCGTATGCTTCCACCAGAAATCCGCCCGTGCCCGCCGCAGGATCGAGCACCGTTTCGCCAAGCTGAGGATCAACGACCGAGACGATGAACTTCACCAACGGACGCGGCGTGTAGAACTCGCCGGAATCTCCGGCAGCGTCGCGCATTTCTTTGAGCATGGACTCATAGAGCAGACCGAGCGTATGAATCTCGTCGCGTGAGGTGAAATGAATCTCATTCACCTTATTGAGCACGTCGCGCAGGAGATACCCGCTCACCATGCGGTTGACGGTGCCCTCAAAGACCTTGGCAATCACGTCGGCGCGGTCGCCGTTGGCGGTTTGTAAGCTGCGCAGGTAGGCAAAAAGTCCGAGACCGCTCTTGCCGTCAGGGCGAGTGGCCTCGTCCTGGTTAATGAACGCCAAGAGTTCATTTCCGGTAATTCCTTGCGGATTCGCGGCCCAATCGCGCCAGCGGTAAGGTAGCTCGATGGCCGGCCGGAATTTCTTGGCTTCGAGTTTCGCCTCCTCCTCGCACACGCGCTCCATGTCATCTAGGAACTTTAGGAACATAATCCAGGTGAGCATGGGCAAGCGGTCGAGATCGCCGCTCAGGCCCTTGTCCTTGCGCATGATGTCGCGGCAGGACTTGATCAGGCTAGCAAGCTGCTGGGGCGTCGATTGTGTTACTTGCGTCTTTGCAGCTCGGGTTCTGACCATGGTTTTGTGTGTCGTAGAGCCGGGCTTTAGTCCGGCAGTTCTTCTGCGCCGGGCCTCACCCCGGCATTTTTTCCGTCGTTGCCCGGAGTGCCGGGCTAAAGTGCCGGGCTGAAGCCCGGCTCTACACCCGCCTTCTTCCAGGGGGGAATCCATAGTTGCTTGAGTGGCACTACCAAGCGTTTCCAATCCAAGGTTTCCGAGCCCGAAAACGGCCAGTCTTGGGGTCGAGCGCAAAGGCCTTTGCGGACCGGATTCATCCAGATATACCAAGCAACTGGCTCCCAATGTTCGGCCGACCGCAGAATGTGATCAAATGGCTTGTGCTGCCAGAGGCGTTCTTCGGTCGTCTGCTTGAAGTCATAGGCCGAGCTCTGCTTAAACCCATTAATGAACGCCAAGCAATCTGAGGTCTCACGCGTGCCATTAACCAGCAGATGTAGGTGGTCGGGCATGAAGCAGTATGCCTGGATGGCGAAGCCCTCGTTGTGTGCCTCCTCGCGCAATATGCCCAGATGCTGATTGACGATGCGGGATTCTGCAAGTCGGGGAATGCGGTCCTGTGTGCACGCCGTCAAAAGATACCATTGCTGGCCGATATAACAGGCGCGGGGTAAGCGGATGTTCTTTCGCCGGAAGGTAACCATTTTTGCCCTTGTAGCGCCGGGCTTTAGCCCGGCATTTGCCATGCCGCGGCACGCAGGGCGCAAGACCGGAAAAGTGCCGGGCTAAAGCCTGCCTCTACCACACCGGACTGCCGGGCTAAAGCCCGGCTCTGCAGTCCGCTCTACGGAGCGTATAAGAGCGTTTGCATTTCGCTGACCGCTCCTCGCAAATTTTCAGCACCCTTAAACAACGCGGCGATCTCCATCACCGTGCCGCGTTCCGAAATAGGCGGCAAATGCAGAATGTCCGGAAGTTTGAACTGCGCCGTTCCGTATTCGACGTATTTTTCCAGGATGTCATTCAAAACCTGCCGCGCCGGTTCGCTATATCGCGCAAAGAAATCCTTCTTGTCCCGGCGCAGTTGCTCGGCTCGCTCGCGGCGGCTGCGGAGCGGCGCGCTGTAAGCGACGTGGCAGAGCACGTCGAACGGATCAGCATCGGCTTGCTTGGCCGCTTTGGTCAGTTCCTCCAACGATATGCCGTGCTGTTCCAGGGATTCGAGGATGGCGGCGCGTTCCTGGCCATCGGACCATTTCGAGCGCAACTCCGCGGCGGAAGTATATATGCTCCGAACCTTTTCGGCCGCGTATTCGGTGAGCTTGACCACGCGCAGTTGCTTGCCGTCGGCGTCCAGCTCGTGCACCATCTCCGCGACGATTTCGACTTGCCCTCCGTCGACATAGAATTTGCGCGGCGGCTGGTCGCCGCCATCGTCGGGTGGGAGATCGGGCGGCTCAACAAGGGTGCCGGGCTGAAGCCCGGCGCTACTGTCCTCTCCGGGCGTGATCTCGGATTCGGTGACCGTTTCGCCAGCCTCATTCATTTCCTCTTCGCTCAGCAGCACAGGCTCGCCGTCGAAGTCAGGATCGGCAAATAGCCGCGTGGCGCTGCCCGTGTAGTCGAGGATGTTGAAATAATATTTGTCGTAGTCGTCGCGAACGCGCGTGCCGCGACCAATGATCTGTTTGAACTCGGTCATGGAGTTGATGACGCGCGCCAGGACGACGTTTTTGCAGGTCGGAACATCGACGCCGGTGGTCAAAAGCTGGGAGGTGGTGACGAGCGTTGGCACGCTGGTTTCCAGTTCCATAAAGCGGTCAAGGTGGCCGCGCCCAATCTTGCCCTCCTCCGCCGTAACCCGGACAACATAGTTGTGATTTTTCTGAACCAGATCGCGATTGCAGTTGTTCAGCGCTTTGCGCATCTCCTCGGCGTGCTCCTGATCGACGCAGAAGACGATCGTTTTCCCGTACCGGTCCGTCTTCCTGAGAAAATCCGAAATGTTGCGAGCAATGGCTTCCGTGCGGACCTTCAACGCCACGACCCGCTCGAAATCCTTGGTGCTGTATTCGCCGTCGGGGATTTCCCGGCCGTAACGGTCAAGCTCGCCCTTGCTTGGCCGCCATCCGGCAGCGTCCACGGAGGTGACGATACGATGAACGCGATAGGGCGCAAGAAAGCCATCTTCAATGCCCTGCCGAAGGGTGTACGCGTAAACGGGGTTTCCAAAATAGAGATACGTGTCACGGTTGTCCTCACGCAGGGGAGTTGCCGTCATGCCGAGCTGAAAAGCGGATTGGAAGTAGGTGAGTATCTCGTGCCAATTGCTCTCGTCGCGCGCGCTGCCCCGGTGGCATTCGTCGACGACGGTCAAGTCGAAGAAATCGGCAGGAAACTCGCGGTACAGGCCGGGCCGACGCTCGTCGCGCGCGATGGATTGATAAGTGGCGAAGTACATTTCGCGGCTCTTCACGGCCTCGCGCTCGATTTTGTGGCGCGCGTCGCCGAAGGGCGCGAAAATCTTGGCCATCGGATCGTCCACAAGAACATTTCTGTCGGCAAGGTAGAGAATCCTGGGGCGGCGATATTCGCCGGTGCGGTTCCAACGCGAGCTCCAGAGCTTCCAGCAGATTTGGAAGGCGACAATCGTCTTGCCGGTGCCAGTCGCCATGGTGAGAAGCACCCGGTGATTGCCCTGAAGGATGGCCTGCACGACTCGGTTGATGGCGATTTCCTGGTAGTAACGCGGCGACTTGCCGGAAAGGTGGTAGTAGGGCGTGAGGAGTTGATTCCCCGCCGCGGTTGCCATGCCTTCCTGCGAGCGCAGGCGCTTCCAAAGATCGTCGGGGCTGGGAAAGGTCTCGAGGTCGTTCTCTGCCCCGGTCTGGAAGTCGTGTTCCAGAATGCCGTAGCCGTTTGTCGAATAGGCAAACTTCAGGCCGAGAATTTCCGCGTATTCCTTGGCCTGCTGGATACCATCGCCCGGCGCTTTGAAGGTTGACTTCGCCTCGACTACCGCGATGGGGAAATCGCGGGTGTACCGCAGAATGTAGTCGGCACGCTTTTGCGGCCGACGAGTGACCTTGCTGCCCACTATCACAATGCGCCCGTCTGTGAACGTGCGCTGCTCGTTGATCTGGTCGTCGGTCCAGCCCGCTGCGTAGAGCTTGGGCAACACGTATTTCCGGCAAGTGTCGGCTTCGGTGAGGACGGGCATCGCATTAGACGTGAGTAAGAGTAAGGAGCTTTATAAACATCTTCGACAACGATTGCCGGAGGGATCATATCATAATTCGGGTTTGAGCTAATCTGGCGGCCCTTTGGGCGGCCCACCATCTCTTCCCCTCGCCCAGCTTGTCGGCGTCGTTGAAGTCGGCGACATCGATCACGCCCTAAAGGTCGTTGGCCGCGGCCGTGCGGTCGGTGCGGGTTTCGCAGTTCGGCATTGAGGCTGCCCGAGTTCCGCCTTGCGCGAGCGACCGTGGTCATTCGCTTTGAGCGGGGACCCTCCTGCTGAACTGCCATCCCGTCCCGCAGGGTCAGCCAAGGGATGATCCGAGTCAAGCGGCGGCGCCGCATCGGCCGCGCTCTCACCCAGCGATCCCATAGGACGCATGCAGCGAATCCGAAAAGGCGGCCACCGAAACCTGGGCACGCTTCGGAAGCAGCCGCGCGGACGTGCGCCTTTCTGACTCCATAAGGGCGCCTCGCGCCTTTTGCCTGCCAGGGTTGGCGGATGGCCTGCCGACCGCCTTCCTTTGGACCGCAAGCCGAATCGAGCGGCGGGCTGAGCTGCCGGGGCCAGGGCTTGGACTTCAGCGAGCTCGGAATATTATCTATAATATATTAACGTATGAATAATAGACGCCGCCAGAAGACTTCCCAAATGTAACTATTGAAACTTTTGAAACTATTGAAACTAATTTTTCTAACTGACGCAAATAATGAACTTGCGCAAAAAATAAATTTGCAGAAATTTGCGATTTTGGGAAAAGTGTGGCATTTTGCCCCACCGATTCCATTTTTTGTAGAGGCCATTCTTACTCAACGCGAAGTAATGCGTCAAACGATCGCGCGAGGAATCCCAGATCACTGGTCACGAAGTTCTGGAGGTTCGGAAAGACGGCGACCTTGAAGTTCCAGCTTTGATCTCGTGATTCGAAGACATCCGTCGCCGGTCACAAGCCCGGCGAACCCGGGGTCTGCTATCCCTACGTTCTTCGTCGAAGCGTCACTGTGGCCACAGACAGCCTGGGAAGATCGAGGCGGACTCTGGATTCCTCGACGGTCACGGGGTGTTGGCGCGGAGTGACTCGATCGGGGTCGTCGAAGCTATTGCACGCGTTGAAGTCGTTGTCGTGGAGGATTCGCGCTGTTCCCTCTGCGGCCGAGATGTTTCTTAAAGAGCAGTCCACTTGCATATCCGCGTCATGCTGCGGATTCACAAAGCTCAGCACCAAATCCTGTTCGCTTTTCGAAGCAGAGACCGAGAGACCCAGCGGTGAGGAATCCGCGGTCTCCGCGCGCAGGGCCGTCTTCGAACGGTGAGGCTTGAAGAGTTCGTAGGCGTAGTACGTAGTGGTCCGAACGCAGTGTTGCCCTTCCGGACCGTCCGTCAGGAGCACGGACTGAAGGACGTTCACCATCTGCGCGATGTTGCACATGTAGAGCTTGTCGGCCTGGCGGTTGAAAAGGTTCAGACCGAGGCCGGCGGCCAGGGCGCTGCGCATCGTACTCTGCTGCCACAACCGGCCGTTGCGTTTCTCTTCCTCCGGGACCATCTCATCCCACACGCCCCACTCATCCACAATCAAGCCCACCTCCGAGCCCCTCTGGAAACCGTCGAGCAGCGCGCGCTGCTGAATCACCGCCTTTTCGACCAGAGCGAACGAGGACAATTGCTTCTTCATCTCCTCCACCGTAAACTGCGTGGCCCGATTCCCGCCGCCGGAATAGTAGTGCATGGAAATGCCGTCCGGCCGTTCCCAGCGCAGACCTTCCATGAAGGGGCGCGACCATCGCTCGTCATTTCCATTCGGACCGCTCGCCACCAGGAACGGCTTGGTCCCGCCAAATTCGCGCAGGTAGACGGCAAAGCGCCGGTAAAGATCCGCATACTCTTCCGGCCGCATGGCGCCGCCACAGCCCCAGCTTTCGTTGCCCACTCCCCAGTAGCGCACGCGAAAGGGCTCGGGCGACCCGTTGGCGGCGCGCTCATCGGCAAGGGTGCTGCCGGAAGGAAAGTTGCAGTACTCAATCCAGTCCCGGAGTTCTTCCGGAGAGCCGCTCCCGACGTTGCCCGCGAAATAAGGCTCCGCGCCGATTTTCCGGCACAGGCCGACGAACTCGTGCGTGCCGAAGCTGTTGTCTTCGACGTAGCCTCCCCAATGGATGTTCACCCGCTTGGGGCGTTTGGCGGCCGGACCGATGCCGTCCCGCCAGTGGTAGTCGTCGGCAAAACAGCCGCCCGGCCAGCGCAGCACAGGAACGCCCAGCGCGCTAAGGTACTCGACCGCGGCCTTGCGGTATCCGTCGATGTTGGGGATTGGCGAGTCCTTGCCCACCCAGAGACCGCCGTAAACGCAAGACCCCAAGTGCTCGGCGAAATGGCCATGAAATTCGGGACGAACCACACCCAGCTCCGAGTCGCCGTGAACGATCACTCGTTGTGGGGATGAAGAATCCGCGAAGGCTCTCCGCGGTAGAAGCGAGGAAAGAGCGATGGCGGCAACGTTGCCTGCAAATCCTCGGCGGGTGATTGTCTTTGACATGAAAGACGCCTCCTCTGATTGGTTCCGCCATGCTGTCGGCGAAGAGTCATTATATTCCTAACTAGGCGCGAATCCGGCGCGACAGGAACCAATAGACCGGCAAACCCGCAAGCACGATGAGCAAGCCCGGCCAAGTCGTCTGGGAACGGTAGGCGAAAAGTGCTGCCAACACCGAAGCGGCTCCCAGGATGTAAAACGCAGGAACGACGGGATAACCAAATGCCTTGTAGGGCCGCTCCGCGTCCGGCCGCCGGACTCGCAGTCGAAACAGACCCGCGACGGTCATAATATAGAAAATGAGTGCGGCGGAGATAATATAGTCCAGCAGGTTACTATAAAGGTTGCCGTACGCTCTGGTCCTCGGATTGTAAGTCCTCGGCAGCACCAGGGCCACCGACCAGATTCCTTGAACCAGGATCGACCACCCCGGAACTCGCGCTCGGTTCAAGCGGCCGGCTGGGGGAAAGAAGAGCTGATCTCGCGCCATGGCGTAATAAGCTCGAGCCCCAGCCAGAACGAGACTGTTGATGCAGCCGAACGTCGAAACCATGATGGCAATCGCCATCAGATTCCGGCCAAGCCCCGGGAATATGGTCTGAATCATTGCCGTGCCCACACGGTCATAAGGCGCGTTTTGAATGGACTGAAGCGGCAGTGTGACCAGATAGGCCACGTTGGCCAACAAATAGAGGGCGATCACCAGCACCGACCCGATCGCCAGCGCCAGCGGAAGCGTGCGTCGAGGGTCCTTCACCTCGTCGGCAGCGAACGTGATGTCGTGCCACGAGTCGGCCGCGAAGAGCGAGCCCGATTGAGATACGCAAATGGCGACCACCAGACCCATGGCGGTGGTGGCATCAAGCCCTGCGGCGATCGGGTGGAACCCACGGGCAGACCACAAATGGTGAAAGTTCGCCGCCACGGCATCGTGATTCCAACCCAGAAGCAGGCCTACAGCAATCAGTGCCAGCAAGGCGCCGGTCTTGGCGGTGGTGAAGATGTTCTGGACGATCTTCCCGTATTGCAGCCCTCGCATGTTGGTCCAGGAAAGCAGCGCAATCACGAAGATGGCAGCGATCTGTGCCGTCGAAAGCGAAACCGCGTAGCCGGTCGATAAATGTAGAGGTGCGACCAAGTAATGATCCTCCGCGATCGCCGGCCACAGGACGCCGAGGAATCGAGCGAAGGCCACCGCCACAGCGGCGATGGTTCCGGTCTGGATGACGGCGAACAGCGTCCAACCGTAGAGGAATCCCCACAGGGGCGAGAACGCTTCACGCAAATAAATATACATGCCGCCGGCGTGCGGCATCATCGAGGCCAGCTCTCCGTACGAAAGGGCGGCGGCAATGGTCAGACTTCCTGCGAAAGCCCAGGCGGCCAGCAGCCCGCCCGGACTTCCGATATCCCGAGACATGTCGGCCGAGACAATGAAGATGCCCGAACCGATCATGACTCCCGCCACGATCATCACCGAGTCAAACAGTCCCAGCCCGCGGACAAAGCCGCGCTCGGGAGTGGCTTCGATGAGGGAGGATGGAACGGGCTGCGGCATCTTTAGGGGCGAACTCGTAAGAGATAATCCAGCACTTGGCCAGTGAACTCAAGTTGCCAACAGATTGCGAAGCACAAACCAGACGTTGGCAGGGCGCTCCGCCAGCCGCCTCATGTACCAAGGAAACCAGTAACTGCCGTAAGCCACCAGAACGATGGTCTTCCAGCCCTCGTGCGCCAGGCGAAGCTGTTCTTGTCGTTGGATGCCATACAGCATCTGGAATTCAAAGTTGTCCTTGCCCAGTTTCCTGGACTGGGCATAGCTGATGATCCGCTGAATGAGTTTGAGATCGTGCGTGGCAATGGCGGCGCGCACGCCGGCCGTTCGAGCTTCGTCGCTCAGCATTTGGACGGCGAGGTTGAAGAAGTTCTCGTCCACCTGTTTCTTGTGGGGGAAGGCAACATGAGAGGGTTCTTTGTACGCCCCCTTCACCAAACGGATCGCCGAACCCAGGGGAATAAGACTCGCAAGGTCAGCGGCGGTTCGATACAGGTACGCCTGCAAACACACCCCAACATTCGGGTGCGCCAGGCGAGCACGGCGGAAAAGATCCAGGGTCGCATCGACATACTGGCTGGATTCCATGTCGATCCACACGACGCTCGCCGTTCCAGCCCGCTCGATGATTTTGGTCAAATTCTGGTAACAAAGTACGGGGTTGAGGTCCAATCCGAGCTGGGTCAGTTTAACGGCGACTTCCGTGTCCAGCCCGAGGCTTCGTATGCGGTCGAGCACGTCGAGATAATGATCCGTGACGCGCTCAGCCTCTATAGGATCCGTGACGTTTTCACCGAGATAGGTAAAAACTGTGCCGATCGACCCCTGCTTCAGCAGGCGGGCGGACGCCAAGGCGTCCTCCGCCGTTTCACCCGGCATGAAGCGCGAAACCGCCCGCCGCACAAAGCGGTAGCGCGTGGCTCGCTCGCGGAGCCACTGGCTTTGCGAGCAGACAAGGAAGACACTGCGCATCAGTCCCATGTGCTGTCCCCGTTCTCTTGTGGTACGCGCACGAGGCGGACAGGTGAAATACACGGCTTGTGCCGAACGCGCATAAGCACGGAGCCCCTCACAGTGGATGTGGCGGGCATCCTGCAATCAGCCCCAGAGAAGCGTGCCTTCAAAATCAAAACCAGAAGTGCTCCTTCAAGAGAATTTGAACTCGGCACAAGAAAGCTTCGTGCGCCATGAGTTAATCTAAAGCCGCCACACGGCATGGGCCAAGCCACAAGGTCCCTCGCGGCTTTCTGTCGCCCCGCAACCGTATCCACATTTGTATACTTTCGTCGCCACGACAGAATACACGAGATGCACGGAATTTCAGCCAGTCCTAAATTGGTTTTTGTGTGGTAGCTCACCAACTGCCGCGCTCACCCAAGGTCTCTATCACCTGGCACAGGCGCTCCGCGCCATTCTGCCAATTCAACTGGGTCGCCTGCTTGGCTCCATCGGAATCACCGCGCTCGATACTGCTGATAATGTCCAGGTGTTCGCGGACGGAAAGACCGAGTTGGTCGATAATCGCACTCGCGTAGAGACGCCAATACCGCTCGGTCTGAGGCTTGACGGCTTCATGGATGGCTCGGAGGCGGGGACCAGCACCGGCATCCACGATAGCCTGATGAAAACTTATATCCAGGTCAAAAGTGTGGTTGGGGTCGGCGCGCTTGGCTTCGGCAAGCCCTCGAAGACCTTCATTGAATTCACGGAGTTTCTCGACCAGGGCGGCTCGCGCCTGGGGTTCCAGTTGCGAACTTGACCGGGCGGCCAGCCCTTCCAATTGGCCCACGATCCGATAGAGTTCGCGAGCATCGTCCTTAGTCAGCGGGGCGACGGACAAGCGCGCTTTGTTGCCGCTGCCCGAATTAACAAGGATGTACCCTTCTTGTTGCAACCGGTGAAGCGCGGCTCGAATGGGCGTCCGGCTGACCCCGAGCCTGTCGGCAAGATCCGCCTCGATCACACGGCTCCCCGGCGCCAGCTTTCCGTGAACAATCAGGTCTCGAAGTCGGCGGAAGGTGGCCCCGCTTATGTTCTGGCTGACGGGTGAGGCGACCGAATCCGCAGAAGCCTGCCGGTCAGCACTCGTAACGTCACCGCTGACATGGGGACCTGTCATTTGGCGAATCTTCCTCCGCAATTCAACGCGGCCTCCGTCTGTGCGCTAGCACGCACGAGGAGACCCGATGGGTGAAGGTTAGCTTATCGCATTTCGATGAAGGAGTCCATGGCTCAGTGTCTATTGTTGAAGCTCGCTGCTTGGCCTCTGAGACTCATGAGCGTATCTCTCGAACCGCCGGCATTCTCCATCGAACCTATTAGGGCAATGGCGCTCATGAGGCGAGTCGCAGGTTTGGAATTCCTAAAGAACACTTCGGATCTGTCCTCCATCGACTTGCAGTGTAGCCCCGGTAATGTAAGACGCCGCGTCCGAGAGCAGGAAGACGACAGCGCGCGCAAATTCTTCCGGCCGGCCGTAGCGTCCCATCGGGATATTCGCCCGGGAGCGCGCCTGTTGCTCGGTCACCGTAATGCCCTGCTTTCGGCTGGCGATTTCGTCGAGCTCCCGCACGCGGTCCGTATCGATTCGTCCGGGGATCACGTGATTCACGCGAACTCCCTGCCCCGCCAGCTCCAGGGCCAGGGTTTTCGCGAAGGCCGCGATCGAGGGACGCAAAACGTTGGAAAGCGCCAGGTTCGCAATCGGCTCCTTGACCGAAGACGAAGTCAGCATCACGATGCTGCCGCTTTTTCGTTTGGTCATGGCGGGGAGCACAGCGCGAATCGTCCGAATCGCGCCCAGCACCAACAATTCAAATGCGTCTCGCCACGCCGCATCGTCAAACGATGTCACAGACCCGGCGGGTGGCCCGCCCGAATTTGTAACCAGCAGGTTGACCTCGCCGAAGCGCTCGACCGTGGCCCGGTGCCATCCCACAATCGCTTCCGGCGAGCGCACGTCGGCCGCAAAGCCGAAGACCTTTCCTTTGCCCTCTTGCTCGATGGCCTGCGCGGCGGCGGCGATGGCGCTCGCATCGCGCGACGCTATCGAAACCCACGCCCCTTCGGCGGCAAGAGTCCTCGCGATAGCAAACCCCAACCCGCGGCTTGCCCCCGCCACCATGGCGACCTTTTCGGTCAACCCGAGATCCATGGAACTCCCTGTTTGGTGCGCATCCAGTTCAGCAGGCGGTCGAGCGCGGCACGAGTGGATGAATCCAGTCGCGTGCCGGGCGGACGGATATCGGCGCAAGCCAGAGCCCCGCGCCGCCGCAAGACCTCTTTCCGAATCGCCATCCCGATCCCTTCCTGAAACTCGAAGCGCATCAGCGGAACATAACGATAGAACGCGTCCGCAGCGCGGTCAATATCTCCGGAGCTGAAAAGGCTCACGACCTCGACCAGCATTTCGGGATACGCGAATCCGGTCATCGCGCCCTGAGCGCCGGCCAGCAACTCCTCAATCAGGAATCCTCCGCCCAGCCCGCCCAGAATGCTGATTTCGATCCCCTTGGTCTGTTCCAGAATTCGCGCCGTCTTCAGCGGTGTGGGCGGATCCTCGAGCTTGATGTTGCGCGCCCGCGGAACTTCCCGCGCGATGCGCGCCAGGAGCCAAGGTTCCATGGTGAATCCCGAGATGGGAGGATAGTCCTGCACCACGATTTCGATGTCCACGGCGGAGGCAAGCGCCGCGAAATGCGCCACCACGGCCTCCGAATTGAGCTTCGTCATCCGTGGCGGGCTGACCATCACCGCGGCCGCCCCAGCCGAGCGGACCTGCCGAGTATATTCGACGCAGGTCTGCAATCCATCAGCGCTCGTCCCCGCAATCACCGGGACCCGCCCGTTGACGTGAGCGAGCACCGTGTCCAGAACAAGCGCGCGCTCGCGCTCGTTCAGGCGCGCTACCTCTCCGGTGACGCCGAGCGCCGTCACCCCGTTGACGCCGGCCCCCAGAAACAGATCGACCACTCGACGCAAACTCTCAATGTCGACGTCGCCGCTGGTCGTGAAGGGCGTAGGGAGAACCGAAAAGACTCCTCGTAGTTGCAAAGTCGCTCCTTGTGATTCGATTTCTGACCCTTCTTGGAGTGCGGCACCTTGCTGCCGCTGTCCCTGCCGGAAGCTTGCTTCCGGTCTGGTCACGTTCTATGGAGTCGCTTCCCTTCGCAGCACAGATCGCAAGCAAGCGTGCGATGAACCACAGCGGCAGCAAGCTGCCGCACTCCATACCGCCTACAGACCCATGGGGCCGCCGCTTTCCGCCACCTTGATTTGGAAATCCTTCGGAGGCTCGACGCCCAACAAATGGTGCACGAAATAGTCCCAGCGTCGCCGGACGAGATAGAGATTTCTTCCCTCACCGTGAAACATGTTGGGCACAAGCAGCATGTCAAAATCCTTGTTGGCTTTTATCAGCGCGTCGGCGAAACGCATAGTCTCCACGGGATTCACATTGTTGTCCACATCCCCGTGGACGAGAAGAAGATGGCCCTGCAGTCGGTCCGCCATCGTGACGTTCGATTGCTCGGCATAGTCTTTGCCCAGCGGATAGCCTTGATACAGCTCGTTCCACCAGGCCTTGTCAAGCCGCGCGTCGTGGTCCCCGGAAATCGAAACGCAGACTTTATAGAATTCCGGGTGAACGAGCATCGCGTGTGCGGCGCCGTAAGCGCCGGCGGAGGTCCCATAAATGCCCACACGATTCAGGTCCATGTACGGATACTTGGCGCCCATCTGGCGGATGAGCGCCACATGGTCGTCGAAAACTCCACCCAGGTTTCGATAGGAGTATTCATGGAAAGCGCGCGAGCGCCCCGTCGTCCCGCGCCCGTCCACCATCACCACGATGAAACCCAATTCGGCGATCGCTTGCAGGCCGCGACCTCCGGAGATCGCGCTGGCGAAGGTTTTCGGAACGAAAAAACCCTGCGGCCCCGTGTAAATCTGCTCGATGACCGGATATTGCTTGGCGGCGTCGAAGTTCGTGGGCCGCCATATCAATCCGTAAATGTCAGTTTTCCCATCCGCCGCTTTTCCTTCAAACGGCTCGGGAAACTTCCAACCCATTTTCATGAGAGCGTCAACATCCGGTTTTTCCAGGGTCTGGATGAGAGAGCCATCCGTTGAGTTGCACAGCCTCGCTTCACCGGGCAGATCGGGCCGAGAATAGTTATCCACGAAATACTTGCTGTCCGGCGAGACGTTGACCGCGTGATTCCCATGCTCGCCGGTGAGCAACTTCAAGCCCGTGCCGTCAAAATTGACTCTGTATAAGTGGGTCAGATAAGGGTCTTCGCCGGCTTCACGCCCGCCGGCGAGAAAATACACTTGTCGGGCTTTCTCATCGACATGCGCGATCCTGCGAACCGGCCAGGAGCCCTTGGTGACCTGGTTTTCGAGCTGGCCCGTCTCCCCGTTGTAAAGGTAGATATGGTTCCAGCCGTCGCGCTCGGAGGTCCACAAGATCTCAGCGCCCTCTTTGACGATTTGAGCGGAGTTCTCTCCCGGATCGATGTAATTCTCGGATTCCTCTCCCATCACGGTGTGCTGCTTGCCCGTCTCGGCATCGACGACGCGGAACTCGGAGCGCTTGTAACCCCGCGACTGGAACATGTAGTGGAATCTCTTGCCGTCTTTAAACCAAGTGAAGTCAGGTCCGTCCTGGAAATAAATCTCGAGCGGATCGGTCTCGACGTCGATCCGCTTACCGGAAGGAAGATCGAAGATGATGGGCGCGGCAGTAGGAACGACTTCGCCCGGCAGGGGATAAACATACGTAAAGACTTTCGGTCGAAGCTCGTTCGGAGGCACAAACTGAAGGGTGGCAAATCGACCCGCATTCCGCGAATCGATTCGATAGGTGACGAATTTCGTTGAATCCGGCGACCAGAACGCCGCGGCCCCTTGCTTCACGTCCTCGGTGCCTTGCCGGATCATCAGATCGGAGGATGGAAGCGGCGTGGCGTAGTCCCAGGACTTTTCTCCATCGCGGGTCAACTGGACGAGGGTGCCCGTGGAAACATTACGCACGAACAGATTGTAATGGTCCACGAGCGCCGACCACTTGCCGTCCGGGGAAACTGACTCCCCGATCGCCGGCACTTTCTCCCTTTTGCACTTGTACGATGCAAGGTCGCAGGTCCACTGCTGCTCTTCCGCTACAAAGCGAATGGCAGTGCCCTTCTCGACAAATTCGAAGGTGTCAAATGGCAGCCGATTCGGCCGATACTCCTTCCCCGCCGAACTCGAGAGGGCCGCGGCCAGTTTCGTGTGGTCGAAGGCGGGCCCGCGCGTGTTCTTGGCGGCATCGACGAGCACGAATTCCTTGTCGGCGCCGGGCTTGCGATACCAGAATTGGTCGCTTTCTTCCACCCAATGCGGAGTGATGTCCGCCGGCCGAACAAGCTTGTCCAAGTTTCCCCCAAGGAATTGCTCTGCTCGCTCGTAATCCGCGCGCGTTCCTTGCGCATAAGTGAGCCGCCATGTGAGCAACACGCAGGCCACGACAACCAGGTTTCTGGGCCGTAGAATCGTTTTCATGTGTTTTGCTTTGGCTCCTCTCTTGAGGTCAATTGGTTGCAGGTCGATTATCTCCCCACAGGTTCCGGCGGCATGTGTTCCTCCAAATATCGGGCCAGAAGCGTGTGAACGTGGAGCACCGTCCCTTCGCCTTCCGACAAACCGTGCGTGCGGTTCGGATACTCCATGAAGTCGAATTGCTTTCCGAGCTCGATCAGCCTGTTCAGGAGGAGTTCGGCGCCCTGATAGTGCACGTTATCATCGCCTGACCCATGCACAACCAGAAGCCGCCCGCGCAATCCTTCGGCGAAATTGATGGGAGAGCCGGCCCGATATCCCTCCGCGTTCTGCTGCGGCAATCCCATGAACCTTTCCTGATAGATGGTGTCGTACAGGCGCTGATCCGGCACCGAAGCCACCGCCATACCGACCTTGTAAAGGTCGGGATAACGGAACATCAGGTTCAGCGTATTGGACCCGCCGCCGCTCCATCCCCAGACCGCGACGCGAGAGGCGTCGATATACGGACGCTCACGCTCCAGCGCGATGAGTGCCGCCGCTTGTTCCTTGGAGGAAAGCACGCCGACCGATCCGTAGACGACCTTGCGCCAATCGCGGCCGCGCGGTGCGGGAGTCCCCCGATTGTCCACGCTGGCGATGAGGTAGCCCTCGTTCGCCAGCGCGTAATGAAAGAGCGTGCGCTTGCCGCCCCACGAGTTGACCACGGTTTGTGCCGCAGGCTCGCCGTAGACGTAGATCAGCAGAGGATACTTTCTTGAGGGATCGAAATGCGCCGGGCGAATCATCCAACCGTCGAGCGCCACTCCTCCGCCGATGTCCACGCGAAAGAATTCCGTCTGGCTCGGCCTTAGTTCTTCCACTTTCGACCGCAGCGCCCCGTTTTCCTCGAGGGTCCGCGTTACGGCGTGGTCGGGCAGGTGAACCAGCTCCGTGGCTGGAGGCGTGTCGAAGGTCGAGTACGTGTGAAGGGCCCAAAGCCCATTCGGCGCGATCTCGTAGGAATGGGTCCCGGCGGAATTCGAGGGCGTGACGCGCTCCGGCGCTCCCGTTCCACTCAGTCGGACTCGGTAAAGGTATTTCTCGGTGGGATTGTCCGGCGAGGCGATGAAATAGAGCCACTCCCCATGGGAGTCAACCGGCTCGAGCTGGATGACATCGAATTCTCCCGGCGTGAGCAGGCGCGCTTCCCCTCCCGCGCGCGAGACGGCATAGGCGTGGCGCCATCCGTCGCGCTCGCTGAGCCACAGGAATTCCTGCCCGCCCGTCAGCCAGCGAACGTCGTCTACAATATCGACCCAGGCGCTATCCTGGTCGCGAAAAATGCGCTTGACCGCTCCGTTCCCCGCGTTCGCCAGCAAAACGTCATTGGTATTCTGCAAGCGGTTGAGATGTTCGAGCAGGAGTTCGTCCGAGTTTTCAGCCCATTCCATGCGCGCGATGTAGTTGTCTCGCGGGTCGCCGGGCACTTCCATCCACCGAGTTGGCCCACCTCCAGCACTCACCACTCCCACGCGCACGGCGGAGTTTGTCGTCCCGGGTTTGGGGTAAGGGAAACGCTGGACGAGTGGATAGACGCCGAGTTGAGGATAAGGAATATGCGTGACCACGTGATGCTGATCGCCGGTGTTATAAAGGAGCGAGAAATCCTGGACTCCGCTCGTGTCAAATTGCCAGTAGGCGATCCACCGTCCATCGGGACTCCAACGAAATGCGTCACGGAGGAAGAGTTCCTCTTCGCTGACCCAGTCGGAGGTTCCATTGATGACGGTCTCGGAGCCGTCCGAAGTCAGTGGAGTGATCTCTCCCGTGGTCAAGTCTTCAACGTAGAGATTGTTGGCGCGCACATAAGCCGCGCGAGAACCGTCGGGCGAGAATTTGGCGAACATCAAGGCGGAAGGCGCCGCCTTGCCGCCAAGCTTTCGCAGTGCGCCCGAGCGGCGGTCCAACACCCAATAATCGCCCCGCGTCCTTGCCCGCCATACCTGAACGGAGTTGGTGAAGATCAGCAGCCGGCTCAGATCATCCGACCACGCATAGTCGTCAATCCTGAGCGGCGCTTGTTCCCCGGTCGGGACGAGCTGCGTCGCCGAGACGAGTACGTCGCGCTTGCCAGTGGAAGTTTCGTAGCGGGCGATCTCCTGGGTCTTGGCTCCCGAACGCGAGGACTCCAGGACGGTATATGCTTCTCCACCAGCCAGCCAGTGAACCGGACCGAATGGCCGGCCGGAGAATTCCTCAGAAGCGAATATACGCCGCAGCGACTCGGCCAGCCGGGAATTCCCCTGGTCATTCGAGCCGGCAGTGAGGGCGCGCGAGATCGCGAGCCCGGAGATGACTATGGCAAGAAGAAAGCGACTCAAGATTCGAGCGGATCGAGCCGAACGATGGCTATGGCCGTTTTCGCTGGAACTTCCCAAAGAAAACCCCGCGTGCGCGGCACCTGGGCTGCTCTCAAGAATCCGGCGCCACATTTCGCGCTGTAATCTCTCGGCCCTCTGCACTTTCCGAGCCGCGCGTACTTCAAAACCCTTGTTCGCAAGTCCGGCTGGCATGATAGTATGCAAAAACGTATACGGCAAGTCCAGATACCACTCGACGCAATTCTACTTGACCGCCGGGCAAGGCGCCCCAGAAAGATTGGGTGTTGTTTTTGACCCTCTTGCCGCGGCGCGACGAGTCAAGCATCGCTCGTCATAGGAGGCCGAGTCGCGCATCAGGCAGAGGCATCGAATTGTGCCAGAACCTCAAAGCTCTTCTCACCGCCCGTTTCGAACGCGATGGTATCACCGTGACGGCCGGAAAACGCTGCCGCCTTGCCGTTGACCGTCGCTGCTTTCAGCGTGTGGGTGCTGGGCAGGCGGAATTTCACCTGCAACTCGCGCGGAGCACCCGCCCGCGAAAGTTCCACTCGCCCCACCGCTCGCTTCTTTTCCGGCTGAGCCTGCAAGCTGAAGTTCACTCTCCCCCAGCGCGTCGGCGCTTGCTGAATCTTGATCTCCTTTCCCGAGCCCACCCAATCGCGCGGGAGACCCTTCGCCAGATAAAGCCTGTCGTCGTCGGAATCCTCCAGGACCAACATCCAACGGACCAACAAGGGAATCGTCTGCTGCGCCGGGATGCAAAAAGTGGCCATGTCGGCCGTGATCCCCGAGACCTCACCTGCGGTCCAACTGCCGCGCGTATGGTCGTGATAGCGATGAGAGTAAAGAAACAGCAGATACTCCTCGATTCGGTCGAGGCGCAGCAGCATCTGCGCGTAGCCATACGAAATGAAGCCCAGGATGTCGCGCCCATCAGCGTGGGGAGGTTCTACGTTGGCTACGATGCCGAGCGTTGTGGCCCCGTAGGCGCGCATGCAGTCGATGACGAGATTGGCCAAAGAGGCAGGCAACACGTCCGCCTGGAGTAGCTCGGCGTAAGCCCGATGCGCCCACTGTTGCGGGCTGGGTCTTTCCTTTTGCATGGATTCCCAAAACGTCAGCTTTGCTCCGGGAAACATCCCGAGGTAGGGAGGATTCATGTCGTTGCGAACGCTTTTCGCCATGCTCGCGACGACCGCATTCTGAAGGACCTTGCTGCGCTTGAGCCAATCCGCAGCCGTCTTTCCGACACCCGGCGCGGGCCCTTGCGCAGCCTTGGACCGATAAATTATGGGCCACACCTGGCTGATATCTTTCAGCCCACGACAGGAGTATGCGTTGTTGGCGAAATAGGGGAGCCACCAAATCATCGGTTTGGGCATCAGGCAGGAGTCCGACTCGCTCCAACCATGGATCAAGCCGTAACCGGGATCGTCCCGCGGCAAGCGAAGGCTTTCGTCATGAAGGTCAGTAAGGAGCGCGGCCGTCGCCTCAATCTTAGCGCGGTGTTTCAGAAGCAGGGCGCTGTCCCGCGTGTAGTTGAAGTATCGAGCGAGCAAGGAAAGGGTCATGCCAAACTGCGCGGTTTCCGGGCCGCGCATGTTGTTCACACCTTTCGAGTCAACAAAGTCGGTGAAATAGTTGTCGATGATCGCCCGCGCCTGTTCGAAGCGTCCCCACTCAAGATTGGCATAGGTGGCCATCGTGAAAATGTCCTGGAAGCCGTCGTATTCCGAACCGTAATAGTCCCGGTCCACGGCTCCGTATTTCGGGTAGACGCCGCCGGGCCGAACCATCAGTTCTCTGGCGAAGGCGTGCTTCGACATATCGACCCAGACTTGCTGCGGAAGCTCCGTCGGCGCAAAATCGCTCAGCAGTTTGTCCCAGTATTCCGCGAACACCAGCAGAGCCCGATAGAACTTCTCCGCAGGCGGATCCTGCCGCGCTGGCGGGAAGGGGGGATAGCTGTAGCCATAGACTGCCTTCACGATCTTGCCGTTCTCGATCTGAGCCGTGCGGTGCCAGGTCTGAACGATGAACTTGTCGCGGGCTTCGACGTCTCCGAACACGAGCACTTCGTAGTAAGCCGAATCGGAAACGGGCATGACCTTCCGCACCGCAGGCATCCAGCCCCCCAGCAGGCCGTCGAAACGTTTTGCGGCCAATTGGCCTGTGAGTTCGGGAAAGGAGTGCCCCGGATGGTAAGTTCGGGTGCTGCCGGGCGGGTACACCGGCATGGTGTCAAAGCATTCTTTGGTTCCAACAAAGGTGTCCCAACGGAATCGCCAGAAAGGCCGGTTGTCGCCCGTGGCTGATCCCTGAGGCGGAGCAGCCGATTTCACTACCTCGGGATCGGGGTCGCCTTTCTCAAGCAGGCGGTCCGCCAGCAGATCGCGTCTGGTCGTACCGATGTCCTTCAAGCTCAAGCCCAGGTAAGGAGGGCTGGCTTCCGCGAAGGAGGCTTCCGCGCTCTTTGCGAGAATTCTTGCGCCGCCCTGCGATGAGACAAAGGTGATCGAACCGTCGCGAGTGCGCAGGTCCTCATACGCTTTCCAGCTCGTCGTGCCTATTTTGAACTCGCTGACCAGCGTGTGGCCTTTGATATCGATTTGCGGACTGGACTCCGATGTGAGTCCGGGGTTCATCGTTTCCGTGGGCACGGTTGCTCCGTCCATGCGCGGCGCTGCATTGCCCTCCCGCGCAGAATTCCCCAGGGCTGCTGCGGTCGTTGTTGCCGCCAGGTCTTGCAAGAATCGTCGTCGATCCATCTCGACCTCCTCTTTCGCTAATGTCGTGAATGCATTTCGTCCGCGCGCCACCGGCTACCCAAGCGAGCCTTTGTGAAGACTCCCCAAGAACCATGCAAGCGATAAAGCCGAGCGTCAGTTTGAAGCGCCCACGCCGTCCAGACTGGGTGTGTCTACGCATCGAAGAATTGCGGCAAAGTATACCATATCGTATCCTATAAGGAACGGCGTAGATCTAAACATCATTTGCGGGACGGCTTCACCCTTGCAAAAGGAAAGAGGACGAAGGGAGCCTGTTCCTGCGATTGCGCTAACGGCCGATTCGCCGAGCCTCCGGGGACCTCAAGGAACTTCCCTTGATGGAGCCGCCGGCCTTATAGCTGCGTTACCGGCGGGACTATTTTTTCAACACCACCCGGCAATGATCCCCTTTGGCGATATAGCAGGAGACGACCTTGTCGTCTAGAGGATTGACGACGACCCAGCCCGCGCCCTCGCTGCTGTCGGCACCCATCTTGTCGTGAGCCAGCACCATGTTGTAGACAATGCGCTTGCCCTCTTTATCGAAATAGCAGCAGAGCCAATTCTGGTCGGTCTGGTTGTCAAACACGATCGCCGTATACTTCTTCTCATCTCCCGGCAGGCGCGAGACCTCGTCTGCCTTCTCAGCAGGCAAGGGCTCAAGCTCCTGGTAAACGATGGGCTTTACCGCTAATTTGCCGTTGACGAGGTCATCCATCAAGGCGTACCCCTCGGGATCGTAGCTTTTCAACCACTCCGGCCCGGGCTTCATCTCGCCGTTGGTCGGGCGCCAATCGCCATGGCCGCCGACGTACCACATGATCATCTCAGCGACATATTCGGTCGAATTTGTGGCGGCATAGCAGTTCTTCCACAACCCCTTGTCGATGGACTTGTGGTACTGCTGCTCGATTTCGTCATAGACGTTGGGCGAGAGGCCATAATGATGAATGGTGTGAGTAAACTCATGGCTGCAAATATCACGTCCGAAGTAACGGTCATTGGGTAGCCTGAGCAGGTTTTCCTCACCACAGCTCGCGAACACGTCGCCCACCCCGCGCGTGCGTTTGTCGATGTCGTTCTTGCCGTCATAGAGCTTGCCCTTCCAATAGCTCTCGTAAGGCAGGTCCGAAGTCACCCGGTCTTTGCCGATAATTTGAAGCTCCGCTCCGGAGAGGATGAGATTCTGAAGGATGACCGGATTCGCCCTGAGCAGTCGCGCCACGCGCCGCCAGGCTTCCGTGAGGGCCTCGTTCGAGACCGCCTCCCCCGACTTGATTGGAATGCCGCGATAGCTGACTTGCTTGGTCAGGACGCCATGCTGCGGCGGGTCAATCTTGGCAACGCGCCCGCCGCGCCAGCCACGCGCCGCGCGCTCGGCCTCCGTTATTTCCTTCACGTCCGCCTTCCCCTGATAGATTCTGTCCAGCAACGCATAGGCATCCGGATCGTAGCTCTTCAGCCACTCCGGTCCGGGCCTGACCTCGGTCCCTGGAATCACCATGTCGCCGTGGTTGCCGAAGTACCACATCGTCAGCTCGGCAAAGTATTCGTCGAAGTTGGTCGAAGCGTAGGCGGGCTTCCACAAGCCTTTCGCCATCGCTTTGTTATAAGTATCGATGATCTCCTGGCGTACGTTGGATGACAGGCCTTCGCCGAAAATCGCGTGGGCGAACTCGTGGTTGCAGATGTCGCGGCCGAAGTAGCGGTCCCTGGGGAGCTGGAGCAGGTTCTCCTCACCGCAACTTGAGACCAATCCGCCCATGCCGCGGGTGCGGGTGTCGATGGTGTTGCCCTTGTCGTCGATGAGCTTGCCTCTTTCATCGCGAAACTCGGGCAAGTCGGAAGTCACTTGATTCTTCCCGATGATGTGCAACTGTGCGCCGGCACGGACCAGATTCTTGACGATCATCGGATTGTGGCGGAGCTGACGGTCCATGCGGTGCCAGGCTTCATACATCGCCACGTCAGAGACAACGTCCGGCGCCTTGATCGGGATACCGTGGTAATCGAGCGCCTTGCCATAGAAACCGCTTTCGGGCGGGTCGATTTTTTTGATGCCCAGTTTTTCTCCCTGGTCGTTCATGGCGCCGGGGGCTGCCTCTTCACATGCGGCGCCTGACTGCGGGCAGGGGATCAACACAACCCAAGTGGCGGCCTTCTTGAGCGGCACCGCATAGGCGTCGCGCTCGAACTTGAGACTCGTGGCGGGACGATACGTCCCCACACCGCTCAGGTCGGCCGGCTGTTCGATGCGCAAGCGCGCCGTCGGCGTAAAACCTGTGGCAGCCGCAAGGCCCACGCGCACCATGCCGGTTTTGGGATTGAGCTCCACGCTCTCGAACTTGCCGGCATCGAGCGTCAGCCATAGGCCGAGAGAGGCCGCGTAGACGCGCATTCGGAAGGAGTCAAGCGGCGTAACCTTAACTGCTCCGCCGTCAACCTTGATGTTGCCTCCAAACGCCAGCCATCCGAACTCGGGGTGGTGGACAATGTAAGTGGCCGTGTTAAGGGCGTGGCCAAAGAAGTTGGGGCCATAGTCGCCGGAGAGCGGGTCGAACTTGAGCATGTCCGGAAAGGAATGGAAGGCGGCGGAAGCGAATCCGTCCTGATCGATGTTGGTGATCGCACCCATAGTGCCGCCATAACCGATCCGCAACAAGTAGAAGTCGTCGGGATGCTCCCGATACTCGGCGAGCACAGGAATGGCGTTGATGCCTGAGCCGTAATGGTGGAGTTGTCGTTCGATGCGGCTGTACTTGCCGGCGTAGAGGAAATCCCAGAAGCGGCGGGCGCTGCCGTTGTAGCCCCAGTGCGGCACCGTGGGCATGTAACCGAGAATGGCGTCAAGCGTCACCTTGGATTTGTTGGTATCAAGGTAGTATTTGGTCCAGGCATAGACTTCCTCCTGGCCGGTGGAATCCCAAGGCATTTCACTTCCGAAGGGATAATTCTGTTGCCGCCAGAGGGCGGCGCGCTTCCCCATCTGAGATTCAAGCTGGCCGGCCTGTGTCGCCCAGCCCTCGCGCTTGAGGTCGAGCAGGATCTCGAGGAACACGTCGCCCTCCATCTGGCCGAAGGGGACCAAGCCAGCATCGTCGCCGGCGTACTGGGACATCGCGAGGCTCGTCCTCCAGGCCCGCTCCAGATACCACTCCCAGGGATGATTGGTGACCAGGCCCGAGTGGTTGCGCGCCAAGCGATAAAGCACCCAATACGCTGCGGCGACGTGGGGATAATTGAACGAGCGATCCACCCTTTCGGAGGCCTCTTTATTCCAACTCGTCCAGCTCTTCCAATTGAGATCGCTGCGGTAATAGTTGGCGCGCATTTGGTCGGGCTGATAGTAGAAGAGGCTTTTCCGCACGCCGTATTGGCGCGGGCCGTCCTTATACTGCAGGCCGCCCCACAGCACGCCGTCGACGAACTGCTGAAGCTTGTCGAGTTCTTCCTTGTTCGGCTGGCCCAGCTCTTTCACGATGGCGGCCAGCCACGATCCCGAGCCGCCCTCGTCGCCCAGGCCGGCGATCCAAACGCGGCTGTCCTCGGTGACAATCTGATTGGCTTCACGGTCGTACGTCATGACGGAGGGGCTGCGCTTGAATGGATCGTTCGGATCGACGAACCACTGCTTGGTGGTCAGGAAGTGACCCATGTCCGACACGGCCTGCGCCTCGGGCTTGATCACATCATAGTGGATCGCCTGCACCAAACCGTCTTCGTAAGTGACGACCAGGCGGACGCGGCCCCAAGTCTTGCCCCTCAGGGCATAGGCCCTCCAGCCGCCCGCGGTGGGCTTGTTCTCCGTAATCGCAATGGCGCCCTTGGGCTCGACCTCCATGGATTTGACGCCCTGGGAATACTTGAGAAAGAGCTGCCCAACCATGTCCATCGGCAGCACGTAGCCGGGGATGCCAACCGCGACAGGCCGGTTGTTGGCCGCCAGCGTCTTCTCGATGTTGCGGATTTCGTCGGAGACAAGGAATTTGATGCCGTAGGTCTTTGACTCACCGGGGGCGAGCGTCAGCAGAGTCGGCGGGTTCCAGGGCTGAGCTTTCTTCCACTCGTTTTCGGCATAGGCTTGGCTGTGGACCATCCAATCGAAGAAACCTTCAAACGTCATGCCACGCGGCGTGGGGTCGGTGAAAATCGGCGCGGCACCGCCGAATCGGCGTGCATTCAGGATCGGACTGTAGGCCTCAAACGGAGTCTTGCCGTCGGGCACCACGACCAGCGCCGGGCCGTGACCGCTGAGGCGGGTCACCTGCAAGTAGCCGGCGTCTTCGCCGATGTAGGGATCGTAGAAGGAGCAGAGGGCGTGCGCTTGGTCAAGCGTGCGATTGTTGAGGACGTTGTTGAAGACCATCGGGATGCCCAGCGCGCCGACCTGGATGGGTTCCCCGGTTTTGTTTTTCAACTCGAAGCGGAGGACCAGCTTGCCGTTGTCCAGCACCCAAGTCCGCGTCACCTGGAGCGGGAAATCCACAGGCAGCGTTGGAGTGAGGTCGGCAGCGGCCAGAATTTCGGCCGAAGTGGGCAGAGCGTTAACGGGCGCGCGGGCAACGCTGGTGGAGTAATTCTTCCACTCCTCTGAGCCCGCCTTGCGCAGGCGCAGATTGAGATCGCCGAGGTGGTAGTAGCCGTTCTGGGAGCGCTCGACGAGCAGGTCGCCGGGCGTGAAGTCGAACCCGCCGGCGCCTTTGGGCTTGAGGCTGGCTACCGTCTGCGAAGAACGCACCAGGCTCAGATCAAAGTCAGGCGTGTCAAGATTGATCACGCCCTGAGCAAGCATGGGCCCCGGAGTCGGCGGAGCCTCGCGTCTTCTTTCCTGCGCGGGCGCATCATTCTGTAGCGCCGGAATCAGACTCAGCAACAAACACACAACCACTGGATTGGCGCGCAACAAGTGACGGCTTCTCATGATTGATAGTCCCTCTTTCTTGGGTGACTATAGCTCCGGTCAAAAGCGGAGGTTGGGATTTCCTCCTAGGCTCCGCTATGATCTCCTCAACGCTCTGCATCAGCGCGGATCGTGCGGATGCCGAAGATGGCAGCGATTTCGCTTCCCTGGGCGGACTGAAAGCGGACAGTCACACTCTTCTTGTCTCCCAGCAGGGCCTTGGGGACGGCATACTCCGCATCGAAGAAGCGAGGCGGACCGCCTTTCTCTACCACCTGCTCGCCCACGCGCTGTCCCTCCACCTGGATCTCGAAGGTTCGCTTTCGCCACTCATCGCTGTAATACGTCACGACCAGCGCCATGGGATGAGTGGGATCGACAGGCAGATCGAAGGAAAACCATTTCCTTCCGCGGCGGCAAGGGCGGCCCAACACCCGGTCAGGCCACGTCTGCTCGCCCTGTTGACGGAAATCCCGTTCCGACTGCATTTCACCCGGCTGTACAAATCCCACCGTGGCCACTCCTAGCTTGCGCTCCCGTTCCTGCTCGGCAGCATATTCCGCGGCCTTCTTTTCCCATTCCGGAGGTGTGACCAGGTCCCAGTACACCGCATAAGTACGCCGGTGCAGGCGGTAGAACGGCATGAAGTCTACGTCCTTCTCGCGACCGACACCGTCGCTGCGGAAGTCTCCAGGCTTGTCAGGAACGGGCTTCAGCCATTCCTCGACGGGCCGCTCTGCTGCTGCGAGAAGGGGAATCGCTCCCGGCTTCCAAGCAGGGAAATCGTTCTCCGGCCCCAGATCCCCGGCCAGTACCAGCGGACCCCACATGATGGCGACGCGGCGAGGATTGTCGGGCAGGGGCTCGAGGCGCAGCGCCTTGGGCAAAACAAGTTCCACTGTGTCGCCAGTCTTCCAGGTCCGTTTCAGTGCAACGTAAGCGCCGGGCTTAGGCAGGTCTTTCACTTCTTCACCGTCGACTTTGACCGCAAAGCCCTCACCGGCCCAGGCGGGACGGCGCAGGGCCAGGGTGAAGAGCCGCGGCGACTGGAGCGTCAGCTTGAGCGATGCCGACTCACCTTCCGGAAAGCCAGTGTCTACGGCCAAGTTCAAGCCCGCCGCCTTCCACTCCGCGGTGGAGGGTGCATACAGGTTCACCCAAAAGTGGTCGCCCGATTCGTAGTAGATCCCCGCACCATGGAGCGCATGACTCTCCATGCCCGATCCGACGCAACAGGTGAAATCGCGGAACATATCTTGATACTCGTGCTGCACGCCCCGGCCTACCGGAACCATGTAGCACATACGGCCGTCTTCAGGGTCGATAGAGGCCAGGATGTGGTTGAACAGGGCTCGCTCTTGGTATTCGACGTAGTGCTCGTCGGGACGAAGGGCGAAGAGCTGCCGCGTCATCTTGAGCATGTTGTAGACATTGCAGGTTTCCGCGGTTCGTCCGTCCACCAAGTCGCTGAGCTTGTTGGGTGGATCGAAATACTCATCTTTGCCGAACCCACCCGTGGCAAAGCTGTGATGCTGCACTACCTGGTCCCAGAAGAAGCCGGCAGCGAAGCCGTCGCCGGGATCGCCTACATAGGCGAAGCGCGCCAGAGAGCCGAGTAGCTTGGGCACCTGAGTGTTGGCGTGCAGACCGCCGAGGAGGTCCTCGTGGTGCTTCAACGGGTTGAGCACCGCGTTGTGCTCGAAACGGTAGGAGAGGGCCAGCCAACGCTTGTCGCCGGTGTCGGCGTAGAGGTCGGCCAAGACTTCATTCATGCCCCCAAACTCAGTGTTGAGCATCTTCTGAACTTGAGCGTCGTCGAGATTGGCGAGAATCCCTTCAGTCCATGCGGCAAACTTCACCTCCAGATTCAGCGCGGTGCGGTTGCCGGTATAGCGGTAGGCATCCCGCAGCCCGGCAAACAGTTTATGCAGGACGTAGAACGGCGACCACATGCCGTTCAGGTCGAAGGAGCCCGACCGGATCTCGCCCCGGGCCACCTCGGCGAAGCGCTCCTTGCCTCCCGCCAGGGCTCCCAGATAACCATCCCCGTTGGCGTCCTGAACTTGTTTCAACTCGGCGACGATGTAGTCGACGCGCTCCTTGAAGCGCGCGTCGCCCGTGGCGGCCCACATCAGGCTCGCCGCCGACAGGTAGTGGCCCAAGATGTGGCCCGTGAGATTTCTGCCGTCGCCGTCCCAGCCACCATAACCTTGGGCTTTGGGCTTCAACCCGGCGCGCAGACGGTAGTAGGACAGCATGCGGTCGGGTTCGAGCTTGAGCAAATATTCCCGGTCCAAATCCTGGGCATGCTTGAGCGGCCCGCCGGTGAGGCGCACCCCCGACAAAGGCAGTGGCCGAGCTGCATCAGGAATAGCCCTGGGGACAGGCTGATCGGCGGCGGCGACAGCGGTGGCGGCAAAAGCGAGAAGGACGGTGCCAACTAGGGTCTTCATGGCGATTCTCCGGGTAGATGGGCATTGTCTTTGATTATGAATTGTGCTGTTACTCTAACAAGGGCGAGAATCCAAAAGCGTATGGAGGCAGTCACATCAACTCACCTGGAGCGCAGGCCGCCGTGCCCCGGCGCGTCTCGCGCTCGGCAGCGAACCCGCGCCTATGGCGTGGCCTGACGGTTAGTTCCGGTCCGCCCAGAGACTACACGAGGTGCGGTTCATTCAGCAAGACCATTGCGACTCCCACCCGCTGCGTCATGTCTTGTCGTGCGCGTGTTTGGTCATTTTGTAACCAACCGGAGAGTGCGGCGTGGAAAATAGTCAAGGAGCAGTTTTTTCATTACCCCCTGCCCGCTACGAAGCCCCACGGTCCGTCTGTCCGCAGGACGGCACGGGAACACCCCGGGATTCTCTCCCTCCGTTGGACTCGATCGGCTTGGCCGAGTGAATGGCCGGCGAGCCCGGTAGCAAACCATAACCGGCCGGAGTGAGGCGTCCCAGGTTTGCGCTTCCTGGCTCGATGAACTTCGGATCCGCAGTTGAGGCTCGCGAATCCTCGGCAATGGGCGAGATGTTTCCAAAATAGAGGTTGGAATCGAAGACGTTGCCCTTACTTGTCCCCCCAACCGGGCACCGTGGTGTAAGCTCCCGCTGAGTCCCCCGATAAGGGGTGATAGAACCGCCCGCTCCCTTGAACGTCAAATATGTTGTTTTCCACGCGCGCATTTTCCGCCCATCCACTCCAAGCCGAATAGAGCAAGAAATCCACCTGACGCCCTTCGCCGATGAAGAACGTGTTGTAGATGCGACTGTGCTGCACCGGGCCGGCAGATTGATGCCGCGCGTTCGTTGTGCCTTCGCTGGGTTCGACTTTCCGATTGGCGTCCCGGCCTATTATGCCGAGCGTGCGGGCATATCGAGCTTCCGCGCCCTGCTCTCGAAGCTGGGGTGCAACGAGTGGAAGGATTTCTATTCCGTCTGCGACATGCCCGGCCAGATATCCGTGCATCGCCCCTTCTACCCGAACGGCGGGTACAAAGGAAGGCCACCATGCTTTTCGAGGATGTGATAGCAGGATACAGTGTGGCCGATCATGGGATGACCTTCCAAGACAGATTCGTGAGTTCGTTTCAGATGGAGCCGTCAATCACCGCACGCGCAGGCAACTTGACTCGCCGCGCCTCACACGGCGCCTTCTTCTCCGCTGAAGTCGGACATTGGTTATTGGACTGCCGCACCTCTTTGGCTTCAGGGCAGAAGCTGCAGGCTCAAAGGGTGAGCCGGCGCTTCGGAATTGATTGGGCTAGTGCCCTTCCGACTATTTCGGATTATTCCCCTTTGGGCTACCTAGGCAGGATGTCCCAGGTATGTCTTGCCCTCTCCATAGGCGCAGTGTGTTGGAACGGCGCTAGAACCTGGCGAGGGCCGAGGCTTCGTCCTCGGCCAAGTCGAGTACGGTATCCAGGCGCACCATATGCAATGTCTGCATCACCAGTTTGGGGGCCGCGAAGAAGCGGCACTTGCCCCCAGCCTTTAGGATCGTGGTGTGGGCCCGAACGAACGCGCCGATGCCGGAGCTGTCGAGCCTACTCACCCCGGCCAGATTAACCGCTAGGTTTCTGGCGCCAGCGTCCAGCAGTTCCTTCAACTGCGCGCTGAAGGCTTCCACGGGCTCGCCGATAGTGAGAGGGCCCTGCAGGTCCACTACATTGGCATTACCAGCTTTCCGTACGTTCACAGCCATCTGCGCCTCGGTGACTTGGCCTCGGAGGTTCCCTTCTTTTCAGGACGAAGCGGTGTCAAGCTACCGCAATTAGTTTTGTAAATCAAGGGGAGTGACATGTCCACCCTGCGGTGTTTGGATGTGTAATCTTTTGGGCAGTTGAGAGGTGAGGGTCGCCGTCGGCGCTGTGGGAATGTGGAAATCCGGCGACTTTTGCCGGATTTCCAAGCGCGGTGGAAAAGTCAGCCGTTCAGACTTTTCCAC
>Ga0208036_1000051_pt1 | contig 95077 bp, 85 predicted proteins | sample June2015DPH_11_1_2_FD_184706 | JGI IMG/M metagenome (GOLD analysis project Ga0208036, IMG submission 184706) | Peatland microbial communities from SPRUCE experiment site at the Marcell Experimental Forest, Minnesota, USA - June2015DPH_11_100... | ecosystem: Environmental > Terrestrial > Soil >...
AGCTCAACGCGTCCGCCGCAAACGCCAGCGGCTTCCTCCTAGTCTCCTTATCGGAAACGCCTCGCATTTAATTCTTCGTCTTCCAGAGAACTGCTCGGCCGAGGCGTTTCCGATCAAGGCTAGCGACCATCCGGGAGTTGCGACTACGAGTGTCTGGGGACGTCAGATGAATCCCTGAATTACTTTCAAAGATTCCTCAGCGTTGGAGAATACTTGCTCAAGTGAATTACGAGCAATGAGAACGTTGTAGTGGTGCACTTCCTTAGCACTGATAGACGACTGAGCAGCTCGTTCATGGTTGGAGGCTTCACTGAAGAGCATTGCCTTGCTGGGACAGAGGGGATAGAAGAATTCAAGACCGGTGGTCACGACATCTTCGAGGGGGTTTGCCTGCGAATTTATTAACGGCTGATCCCCGGTTATGAACGGCGTCCCGGTCAGATTATCAAGCAGCACAATTTGGAAATTCGCCCTGTCGGCAAACAGGCTCCATCCCATGTTCGTGGCAGTGATATGGCTGAGGACGTTCCAAGCTCGCCTAATATCCCTGAATGGCGCATGAACCTGCGCAATGATTGCCTCTCTGATCTTTTTTGTCCGCAAATATTGGACACTTATTGCATACAAGAACTCCGATGCCTTTTCGTCGTTCGCATAGAAGTCTGTACTTCCCTGCAACATGGAAATTAGGAATGGCTGCAAACTGTTTTCTATCGCCATTTGATAGTTCTCTTCCATATTGGCGATGGTCTCGTCTAGCATCGAAAGAAGGGTTGGGTCAACCCGGCCGATCCTTTCTGCGTTTTTCTTTATCTCCCACGGCAGGGAAAACGACTTGAGAAAGTTCCTGTGTAGGGGCCTCAAATGCTCAGGGGATTGCGCTATCGCAAATCTCTCGATAAGAGCCATGTCCTCCGGCGATAGGTCACGTAGCTCATAGAAATATTTCTCGTTCGCAATTTTCATCAGGTTCGCAGAGAAGATTTTCCGGTCTCTAAGACACCAAATCTGATCGTTTTCTGCCCAGGGCTTTAAGTAGAAGCGAGAGACGTAGTGTTGACGTATTTTTTCCATCTTTTTTGCCGCCGTTGGCGTTCGAGCCTAAACCTTCCTAAGCGTTGTGTCGATCGCAACGAGAATCGACTGGAGATCGTCGAGATGAGACCAGTTGGGAAAAGAGTCCCACAGAAGCTCCAGTCTGCTGTGAAGGTCCTCGAGGGTCGATGTGAGTTTCGCATCCTCAAGATACACGGGGGCGATGCGACATGTCATCTTGAACTCATTGCCCAAACCGTCGAGATGCCCCAATAGACGAGCCGCGACAGTAAAGAATCTAAATGCGGAACTGCACAGACTCCCGTGAATTGCGGCCTTATCGTTGGATGTCGCGACACGTGCTCGCGCTGAGAGGCAATCGTGGTTAAACTCTTCGGTCGATCTGACTAGGAGTTCTTCCATTGCAGAGGACATCGCGGAATAGGCGGACGCAACCTTCCTGCAGACATAGTACTCACTCCACACGGCTAGGCGGCCAACCAGAAATGGGTTGGGCTTCATGTGAAGCTCGATCAACTGTTCTGCGAATCGCTCTCCCAATCTGTGCTGTTCGTCTGCGTGTCCCAACTCATGCGTAATGATGTAGCGAGCTTCATCTCTCTTCACTGACTGCTCTTGATCACCAAAAGCGCTGATGCTTGGACCTGCAAGAATGATGTGACTCCCGAGCTGTTCCTTCCGTAACACCTGAAGAGTCACGCCGACTGCATGATCTGAAACGTCAGGGCGATCCTGGGGTCCGAAGCCAGTATCGAACTCTCTGGTGAAGCCCCTAAAGTCGTTGGCAATGCTTAGGCCTTCCAATGTGTCGAGCTTAAGCTCGAAGCTCCGCGCTACTTCTTGCACGTAGCTCCTTAGAGATTGAACAGAGGACTCGTCAATCGTGAAGTCCGCTAGGTGAACTGGAAGAACGCTCGAACTCATGTCTCGATTATTTCAGATTGCTGTGGTTTCGCAACAGACGTGCGTTCATTTAGCGTTGAATGGCTGATGTGAATCGCTAATGAGAATCGGTTATTCCGCATGCACAATCGCCGCGGGTTCTGCTACTGAGCGCGTCAGGAGAGGGTCTACGTCCGAGCAGTTGGCGAATAACGGCGCACTCGGAAGTAATCCACTCAGCACGAAAAGAGGCCCCGGTAGCACCGGGGCCTCTTCCTGAAGCGCGAGTTAGAAAGGCACTTCCTCCGGCTGCGCGTCGACGGGCGCGGTGTCCGGCACCTGCGCCTTCTTGGCGCGGTTCAGCTTGCGGATGGAATCCGCGCGCACCTGCCAAGTCTTCAGCGGCACGGTGACCTTGTTCTTGCCTTTGCCGAACTCCTTGTCGTAGGTGCTGCTGACAAGCTTGCCCTCGACATAGATGTAATCGCCCTTGCGCAGCTTCGTCGCCGCGTACTCGCCGAGGCCGTTCCAGGCGACGACGCGATGCCACTCCGTCTTGGAGTGCCACTGCTCGTCCGCACCCTTCCACGACCGCTGAGTCGCGAGCGAAATAACCGCGTACTTACGGTCGGTCGCTCGAACCGACTTGTGCTCCGGGTTCCTTCCCAAATAACCGATCAGATGAACTACGTTGACGTACATGATGTTTCTCCGTTTCTGCCCTTGTAATTGGGGCACCCGGAGGCGAGTGGATGCTGCTCCCAAGGCGAGCGGCTGCATTGTGGGAGGGACCCGAAAAATCTTCGTCAGTTGTTCAAAGATTCTTCGGCGAGGAACCGGCAAAGCAGAAGATGCGAAGCTGCCGGGCGCAGGAATTATCCCGAACCCGTGCCCAATAGAGAGGGTAGGAACGGAGACAATGGACCGCAACGAGTCTAATCGGTGCTAGCGGGAATCGGAGCCACAGGCATGAGGAAGACCAAGAGGAGCTGCGTATTGCGAGGCGACTGGGAGGAAGGGGCCGGCAATGAAACGACGGTGCGAAGCTGCCGGGCGCATGGATTAGCCCGAAGCCATGCCGAAGAAAAAGCACGGTGGAAACGGGTAGGTACCCCCTCACTGAGGGAATTGCACCGCAAGTCTGATAACGCCATATATGGCGTGGCCTGGAGTCACAAATCCTGTTACGTCTTATGTGGCGTGGCTAAATCTTCCATTAATCAGACCCGGGATCTGCTCGCAGGTAATGTCCGTCGGTTTCGCGAGAAGACGGGCTGGACACAAGAGCAAGCGGCAGACGCGGTTGGTATTGCGCCGCGTCACTATCAGAAAATAGAGGCTGGTGACGTCAATGTAACAGTTGCCACGCTGGTTCGCCTGGCCAACGCATTCCAGGTCACTGTGAAGGACCTGTTTGCGGAGCCCGGCGCGTGAAAAGGGGAGCAGAATCGAAATCCCCACCTGGGGGTGAACAGAAGACTCCGAATGCTCGAATCGCAGAACTTTACGGGCTTTCCCCAGAGGTCTTCGCTAACGCAGATACTCGTCTGGCAGGTGTTCGACTCTGTCCTTTCCGCAAGACAGTTTGCGACGTGAGCTCTAATCGTAATCGAGTCGCTAATCTCGATTACGAGTTCAAAGGTGTCCGAGACGATGCTTCTCCGCTCCAGTTGGCATACGGAACGGAGGCGCTTCCGCTTGGGGTTTGCTCCTGCTGGGTTCGTCGTCAGAACGAGAGCGTCGAACGCCCGTGGATCTTATGTCCCAAACGGCTGCTTGCGCTTGAGCCTCCCACACCTGTGATCCCGAAAGAAGTTCGCCAACTTATTGAAATTCCAAACGGTCGTGAGGTCGGTGTGTGGCGGGAATTGAAGTTTCGCCGTCGAGAAGATGATGCACGAAGTGGTCGCTTCTTTGAATACACGTTTGACTATCTTCTGATGGAACTCACCACGTCAGGTTTGCCGGTGGGTGCACCATACATCGTCGAAGTGATGACCTCCAGCACGCGGGGTGGGGGCTTGTCCGAGCACATGGCAGATGTATTGCTTGGCCGGCCTCAGCGTCATTTGGGTGGGGTGGTGGATTCCATCTACACTCCGAATTACCGCCAGGTGTTCGAGCGTATGCTTGGTCAGTTCGTCGCGAAGTCAGAGGTTGCCCAGCATTGGGGCGGCCGAACGGTGTGGGTGTTTCAAGATGTATTGCTCGATTACATTGAGCAGACCACAGCCTTCAATTCGTCGCAACTCGATACGTCAGGTCGGACCAATGTTTTTGGCGAAGTTTACCGCCTTGTGAAACCGGAGAAAGCAAAAGCGTCGGGGTTGCATCTCGAACATCACAAGTCGCTTCGAGGAGTGGCTCGACTTGACCGGGCCTCGCAGGATTTTACGGCTTTTCTGGGTTTGGGTTACGCTCCCGACCTTTCGGTTCTCAGGGAGACACTTGCAGGAGGGGTACGCCGGGCAAAAGGAGGTGCCGCTGGCTTTTTTAAATTCCGCTGGGGCGACGAAATCGATCCGCGCACAGCGGAGCCGCACATTACGTTTTGAAGAAGCTGATTTGCTCCACTTCCGGCTGTCCGGTTCCCCACTCTTTCCGTTCGAGTCTACGCAAGACGGCGTCGCCGTTGAGTTGTTTCACCTGACCGCGCAATTCCGGCTTCAGCTCGCTGATGGCAATCCGGTCGAGATATTGCGCCACCTTTTGTCCGAGCGCACGTGCAAGCAGTGGAGGCACGGCGCTTCCCACCAAGGCGGAGAGTTTTCGGATTTCGGTTGTGCCAAGGAAAACAAACGCGTCCGGAAAGGATTGTAGTCTCGCAGCCTCTCGCATTGTGACAGCCCTGTCTTCTGCGGGGTGGCCGAACTGACCAGAGCCAACATGGTACGCAAACTTGGTGATAGTTCGCGCAGGTTCCGACCAATTTAGTCGTGTGTAGCTGTAATGGTAGTGGGACTTGGGCCGAAGATCGTCGGGCAACTCAGCGCATGTCTGACCGGGTCGAATGGCTTGAAGACGGGACAGCCCACCTATTCCCAGTTTCCGCGCGAGATGGTTGAACGGCACACCGCATGAATCACGCATCAAAGAGCGAAATCCTGTTAGCTTACATTCGGGATAGTGGGCTTCGTTATGGTCGTAGTCGTCATGCTCAGTAGGAGAGGGCAAATCACCTATCGCTTCTCGTACCGAAACCCAATAACCGGAATCCCCCGGCAGCCAGTCCGGGTCATCAAGCAAACTCGGGTGCTGCAAAGGGTAGAGTGTATGCGTCGGCGACGGAAACTCAATCCTTTGTCCTGTGCGGGCAAAATCATGTTTCCTCTGGCAGAGGAAAAAAGCCCTACGACGCAATTGAGGTACCCCGTAATCGGCAGCATTGAGTACTCGCACAGAGGTTCGATAGCCCGCCTCGTCCAGTGCCGCGATTATTTCTTCCCGCGTCTCGCCGTCGCGGTGTCGAACGAGATCTGGGACGTTTTCAATGAGTACAACCTTCGGTTGTAGCGCAGAGGCGAGGCCGACGAACCAACGGAACAGTTGGTTCCTTGGATCGTCGATCAGTTTATGGGTCCGAGCGCCTGAACTGCTAATCGTCCGGTTCTGGCTGAACCCCTCGCAAGGCGGCCCTCCAATCAAACAATCCAAGTGATGTTTCGACTGGCCTGCCTTTTCGTCGAGAATTCGCTGCACGCCATCGGCTGAGAGATTCTCAATGGGCTCAAGAATGGCATCAGGCCGACTGCCTTCAAGAATTTCGTGGTTGCGCTGAAACGTCTCTGCCGCCTCGGGTTTGATATCATTTCCCAATAGCGTTTGAAAACGCCCCGTCATCCCGAAACCGTAGGAAAGGCCGCCACAGCCGCAAAACGCATCGAACACCGAGTATCTCGGCGCAAAGCGCTTGGTTTTAGTTGCTACCATACGATCACCATTAGACACGCCATATATGGCGCTGTCAACTCTAATGAAACTCAGTCTTGCAGCTCCAGGGCGAGACGGATTCGCCTCAGAAACCGCTGCTCATTCCGCAGCTCATGTTCCCAAATCCGCAAGACCCGCCAACCGTGCCGCCTGAGCGCTCGTCTGACCTTTAGGTCGCGTGCACGGTTGGTTGAAATCTTGCGTCGCCAGTAACCCGTGTTGCTTTTTGGCGTACGCAAGTGTTTAGGGCAACCATGCCAAAAACAACCGTCCACAAATAGGGCCAAGTGCTTTTCAAGAAACGCGAAGTCAGGCCGACCAACAACGGGCCAGTGGCGTCTCCACCCCTTGATGCAGTTCTCGCGGAAGATCCTTAGTAGTCTTAACTCGGTGGATCTATTTGCCTTTCCACGGACGGCGGCCATCACTTGCGACCGCTTACGCTTGGAAAACACGTCAGCCATTCAATCCTCGCCGAGAAGCTGCTCGTGCGTAATCTTCGCACAATCCTGCCCAGTGTAGTCGGACAGAGACAGACACGGCAAGGCCGCGGTGAAGGGGTAAAGTCAGGTCGGCACGCAAGAAAGAGAGGTTGGCAAGACCTCTCTCGCTTGCCTTGGGGGCTAGGTCAACTGTCACGGCGGGTTCGATGCAGGTTTCGTTTCGACTGAATATCGTCACCCAGCGTAAGCCGGTGCCCAGGTCCCTGAATGCGGACACGGGGACACCGCCCGCGTGACGTATTCATCCAGTCGTCACAAATTGCTAAGAGGATGGTCGCGCTAGCACGTTGCACGTGCTCAAGTGATTCGGCAAGTGTGTCCTTGTCGCCGGAATACAGGTGAATGTAGTCGGCCGAGCCCTGCGCCTTCAAGCCGATGGCTTCGCAAACGACAAAGGCGACGGCCTCTGCCTCGGTTTCGCGGACGCGCTTCGTCGTTTCGCTGCGGCGTTCCTGACCGTGCATGAGCGCGTGAGCCGCCTCGTGCGCTAGAGTGGCGAATTCCTCGGCGGCAGACTGGCCAGGCAGGAGCACGATCTTTCCAGGCGAGCACTGCCCCTGCGCGGGATAGATCGCGTCCGAGTACTCAAGCTGAATACCACGCTGCGCGATGAATTGCTTCAGCCGGTCGGTATAACCTACCGGGTCGCCCTGGGCGCTGCCGAGTTCGGGAAGAGGCTGACCGTCGGTGTCGGCCACATCGAACACGTAGACCGCACGGAAGCCCACTACGCCCTCTTCATTCTCCTCTGTGGAGTTGTCTTGGGCATCTTCCCTCTTCGCCAAGATGGGCGCGAGAATCAAAATTCCCTTCGCACCTTTCTTCACACAACGCCCGAGTTGCTTCCAGGTCTGGAAGCCGGCGACGTGGGTGGCGTCCCGCCTCTGCGATATGATGAGCATAATATTGTGGAGTGAGTAGCGACGGAACCTCGCCATTGCAGCGAGATATTCTCTCAGCGTCTCACTGTGGCCCCTTTCGAGAGCCTGACTGAGTTGCTCGATGGCCTTGCTGACGATCTGTTTGGCTTGCTCGACTTTCATCTTTTCTGTCCTCCTGTTTCGGGGAGTCCTTGCTCCCTTCACCCCACAACGAGGGAGCGAGGACGCGAAACAGGGGACAGAAGCGGAGAGATTGGCGCGTCCAGGTCGGAACGGGCCGCACGGGCGAGTGACACTGATTCTTGGTGGCGCGAGCCGTGCTAGTGGAGACCGTGGGCGCTCGCCCTCAAGCGGCGTGGCGCACCAATCTCGTAGTGGGGAAAGGAGAAGAGAAAGCCAAATCGCGATCTGCCGAAGGGTTAGGGAAGTCCGAAAGCGTAGGCAGACAATAACACTCAATCCGCGGAAACCCTCTGTTCGTCAATCCGTGGTGAGTTGCAGGACTCGTGCGAAAGGATCGTGCGTTTCCATGAGGTGAGAAGGAGCAACCACAGAAGCGCGGGCAGTTTGTCCTCGGCCGATATCCAAGGAACAGAGGGTCACTCTTGTGTTCTTTTAGGGAGCTGTTGAACATCTAGAACCAGGTTGGTTGCGGCCGAAACGAATTCTGGTGGAAGCTTACCAGCGAGAGAAATATACTCACCGCCGAGAAGCGCAATTTTAGCGGCTTGGCGCTTCTCCCCGGCAAGCGTGGTTGCAAACGTAAGATCTCGCTTCTCAGCAAGGTACCCCCATGCTATTTCGCGAAGCAACAAAGCGGCGTAGGGAAACTCAGTCGGACTATCCAGACCGTGTCTCACAAGCTGTAGAAAACGGTCCCATTCCGGAAGCTTGAGAGGCTTCCCGTTTTGAGCTCCTGTCTGTGATGCTCCGATCAATTTTTTCAGTGAGTTGAGATGCTCGTAATTGTCGCGGCCGCCGTACAGGAGTGTCAACAGCGCATCGGACAAGTCGTCGCGATTTTCGGGCTGCAGATAACTCGCAAATATCTTGGCAACAATTTTCGCCAGGGAATGCATGAACAATGCTGCCAAATCGAACACAAGTGCCATATGATCAGCCTTCGCTGGATCAAGCTCCGGACGGATCCGCAGAGCCTCGGCTATGGTTTTGCGACACGCCTCGGAATCATTTCGGGTCATCCAGTATCCCGAAGTGCAGAACTCAATGGTCTGATTGAGTGCCCAATACTTAGTCCCTATCGCAAAAAATCGTTCCCACAACTCGATATCGGCAACGTGGGAACGAACCGAGTTGACACGGTCGGCTGTCGCTATAGTGTATTTTGTGAGGTCGTCCTCGGTTAAAAGCATGACGCCGAATTGGGCTGCGTTGTATCGATGGTCGGGCTCAATTCTGTCTTTACCAACAACGCAAAGCCCCCTGGTGGCACCGAGTTGGTCCATGAGGCCGCGCAGCCATAAGGCGCGTGTTATTGGCGAGTCCTTTCTTGTTGTGCAATCCACAAAAAGTGTGCGATATCCGTCGAACTCATCGGGCATGGACACGAGCACGTCAACGTCGGTTAGGTGCCTCCGCGCTTCTGCGGTTGCGGCTTTCGGTATAACGTCTACCTCCAGCTGCGGGAACCAACGCTTGCCAATGGCGTATTTCAAAATCTGTGCTTTCAACGCGCGATCTTGCATCATGCCCCCCACTGCATGAACAGCAAGTCCAGTTGCTCGGCCTGTTCAGGACTCAGCGTCACACTCTCTCTGCTTCTCATCTCACTGGAGGCAACCAGCGACTCAACGTACTGCTGGTCCTGCTGAAGGGCCTTTCGAGCCTCGTCATCGATTTCCATCCCCTTGATTTGGTCCCCGCAAACCATGCTGTACGCGATATCGAGCGCTTCGCGATTCTCGGGCTGATCGATGATATGGAGCTCCGAGAAACCTGCGCCAGTCGGGACAAGCCGTCCAATTCTGAGATGCGTAAGCTTCTTGTACTGTTGAGTCGCTTCCGTGGTCGCCTTGCCGAGCTTCAGATCGCGTCTGAGCGTGTAGATAACTGCCGCGGGCGAGCGAATAGCATACTGCCTGGGCAGGAGTTGGCCCTGCCGAACTGCAGCTACGATCGCCATAGCCCTCTCGTAAACTTCGCGCTTAGTCGGGCTCAATGCGGCACCGGAGGGTGTAGGCGTAAACATGAAGTAGTTTTGGCCGGCGTACGTCGTTTCGATCATCGGCGGCTTAACAGCACCGTCTTGAGCCAAACGCTTGAGGAGTTGAACCTGATCCGGAGCAATCTCGACGTTGGCAATCTTTGTAGCCTTTTCGATCAGGGAGAGCGGCCACCCCTGTGCTTGGCGAATGGCTTCTAGGACATCACGAACTGATGCAGCGCCGCCGCTGGCGACCGCATCAGCAAAGAGTTCCGCATTCTCGGAAAAGTATGCCGGATTCAGGAGGATGTCTCGCCCGCGGTGGCGGCGCTTGACGAGATAAGATCCTTCGACGCCGATGTCCAGATTGCGATCAAAGGCCTTCTTCTCGGCACCAGTCGATGCACGAAGCGCGTCGATCTTCTCGGGCGCCTTCGCCAGCCGTTCAACCAAGTGAAGTGCAAGTTGTTCGACCTCGTTTAACGTTCGTTGGTTTGTCGCGTAGTCCCCGAGTTGGACGTAAAGGTCCTCGTAATACGGAACTGTCGGAAGCACCCCTTTGATCGTTCTACCCGTGCTCTGGACTCGGACGAAGTCCACATCTGCAAGGAGCCGGACAATCCTCTCTACAGCCAACGTTGGAATGCACAAGTAGTGATTCGCGACGAGCTTCAGGACTTGGTAGTCGATGAGGGCCAGGCCACGGACATGCAGGGCAAGCCTCACTGCCATGCCAAGCTCCGGGATGGTCTCGAATTCCGGAACCTCTCTAAGCCCAAGGCTGGTCTGGATTTCATTGCATCTTGCGACCAAGGTACCTGGGTCCGGGAGGTGTGTTCTTTTCGGCGTCATACAGTCAAGCCAATTGTGCCCGGGTGCGCCTTCTTGCGTAACGACCAACGGCGTGCCGATGATACCACTGTGGGGGGTGTGAGGAGGCGACAAGGGAGTGGCCAGTGGTAGGATGTCAGCGCGAGGGGTGGAGCGGTTCCCCCACGCCCGGACTTGCACCTTGGTTGTTCGACCCCGATGGAATGAGGTTTCAAGGCCAGTAAGAACCGCTGGGGAAACCCCGGCGCACACGGGGTTCTGGGTTATGCTTCCACATAATCCCCCTAGCGGGATGTGCTATTCCGGTCGCAGGTTCGATCGGCGTCAATTGTCTAAGACGGAGGACTAACAGACATGATCATCGGTGACCGCCTTCGCGCTGTGCGCGAAGAAAAGAAAATGTCCCAAGGGGACATCGAGAAACGCACCGGACTGCTGCGCTGCTACATCTCCCGAGTCGAGAACGGCCACACTGTCCCGGCCATCGAGACCATGGAGAAGTTTGCTCGTGCGCTGGAAGTTCCACTCTACCAACTGTTCTACGACGGCGAAGAACCGCCCAAGCTGCCGAACTTGCCCGACCGCAAGACGGCCGGCGAGATCGCCTGGGGCAGCACCGGCAAGAATGCGCGTTACCTGACGAGGTTCCGCCGCCTGCTGGGCCGCATGGAGGAAGGCAACCGCCGCCTGCTGCTGTCCATGGCCCAGAGGATGGCCGGTCGGTAGCACGACGGAGCCGGGACGACGAATCCGCTGCCGGGGCCACAATCGTCTGTACCACGGAATCCCCGGTTCTCCGATGAGGGCCGGGGTTTTTCGTTCCTAGCTGATCGGCTAGACAAGGCGATTGATAGCGCCGCGTACATCCTTGAGAGGATTGACAAACGCTGGCCACCGAGTAGACGAGATCTCAAACCTCAGCGCTTCTTGGGGGGCGGAGGGGGCCGTTTTCTGAATGGTTCACCTGCTGGACCCGGCGGACCAGGATCACCTTTCGGTCCTTGAGGGCCTCGAAGCATTTCATGGAGATCGTGGTTGTTTCTGAGTGTGTGAATCAGATCGTTGCTCGGATTCCTCGCAGCGAGTGCAAGAGAAGTTCCGAGCACAGCGAAAACAATCAGGCCTCCAACAAAATTCTTCATCGCGCAGTGCGCCAAGGCCATCTGATTAACTTTCTCTTTGTTCTGTAATCGGTCATCCACGAGCCTGGTGGCACATAGAGTTATCCTGCGGCGGAGGTAGACGGCACGGGCTTCAATCGACAGTGGAAGAATGTCACTTGCCCTCGGTGCGATGTAGCCTCTTCGCTCTAGTCCACGCAGAGAGGCCAGGATTGCCCAACAGACTTGCAGAGCGAGGTACAGAGCACCAATTTCCATCACGAATCGGAGAAGGTTAGTGGCGATGTGTAGTGTCCCGGTGGCCAGGGCGAGAATACCGCTGAATGCTATTGTGCCCGCGATCGAGGAGAGTCCAACGATGCTTGTTAGACGGGCTTCTACGCCTCGCCGCGCGGCGTCTTCCTCCTCCAAAAGCCTAGCGCATCCGTCAAGACACTTGGCGAGGAATTTCTCGTCATCGGGGAGCGCCGCGACCTGTGCTTCATATTTCAACTTTTCTTCTTTGGGGAGTGACTCTTCCCTTTGCGAGGCTTCTTGGCCAAGAGGTTGCAGTCTCGGATATATGCGATCGTTAAGAAACCACCACAGTGTTGTCATTTGTGACTTCATGCTGCCACTCCCGCTAGCCATTCTGCGACTGCATCGGAAATCCCACACTCCAGGATGTCATCGAGCCAGAGCCACTGGCCACTCGGATTTACTTCGAGGAACACGTACTCACCGCCCGGAGTCTGGATCATGTCGATAGCACCAAATGTCAGCCGGAGAGAATCCATCATGTGGAACAGTAATTCAGCTACGCCCTCCGGAAGAGTAATTGAGTGATGCGGAAGTCGAGGGTTGTCCGTTTGGCGCCAATCGACTGTTGCAGAGGGGTCGGACTGAGAATCAATTGCAGCGGCAAATATCTTGTGCCCGACAATAGTGATGCGGAGATCGAAAATCTTTGGGACCAATGCTTGGTAGATGGCTGGGCTCCAGTGGGCGCTGTCCAGCTCCTGCAAGTGTTGTTCCAAGACGCGTGAAGTGAATACTGCGAACTCCTCTCCCTTGTGGGTTAAGTATCCTATCCTGGTCGGTTTCACGACCATTTCACCGAAATCGGTGAAGGCTTGCCGAATCGTTTGAGGATCATTTGTCACGATGGTGCGTGGGATCTGAAGCCCAAGTTCCGCTGCCAACGACAGTTGAAAAGGCTTGTACTCCGCCTGCCAGACGGCCGCTGGGTGGCTCATCCATCGCCCTGCAAGCCCCATGATGCTGCCGAGCAACGCGGCGCGATTCTCTTGGAGGCAGAATTTGTACACGCCGTCGTCCATGTTGTCAGGCTTCGAGGGAGTGCGTACCCGCCGATACCAGATGCCGGATGGAATTGGCATAGGCTCGCCGTTCAGGATAATCCAGCCCCGCTGTGTTCTTCTTTCCGGTCGAAAGGTCAAAGTGGATGAGAACGGAAAGTCTTCGGTGTTCAGCCGTTTGTGTGGGATACCGAGATTCGTCAATCGTCTAACAACCTCGTCGGTAGCCGTGTCAGCCAGTGTGCTTACAATGAGAACGTGGCGATCATGCATCGTCAGTAGTTTCGCGAGGTACCCTGGTTTCCCGAGTCGATGCTATCAAAGGCGCCAACGCATCGGGGCCGTCAACCCATTTTCCATCGATCAACACCTGCGATATCTGGCGCTGCGCGTCGTAGCGCAGTAAATGCCGGAGGTATGCTGGTATCGGCTGCGCAAAGCGGAACAAAAACGGGACCATAGGCAGGCCTCCTTTTAATCTTCAGTTATCATCAGTCGTTTCTTGTGCCACCTTCGTGAAGCGGGTGTCGGCCACTAAGATGTAGCCTGCTTGTTCAATTTCCAATGCCGGTGGCAGCGGGTCTTCGGCGGTGGGTAGGTCTCTGGCAAACTGCACTCTCGCAGTCGCCGACAATCGGTCACCACGCAACACGAAGGGCAGTCCAGACCCCAGCGAGCGTCTCTCTGGGGTGTCAGTTGTCATCTGTGGTCTCCCTGCGCACGTCAGTGATCCGCGTCCCATGAGACAGTAGGTATCCTGCTGCGCCAATTTCCAAAGTCACTGGTAAGGGATCTTCATTTGCGGGGAAGTCCCCAGAGAATGGGTCGCCCACTGGGTCGCACAATTTTGCAGCGTGCAAGATGAACGGCAGGTTAGACATCAAGACCCCTCAGTCGAAAAGGTTCTGTTGGCATGAACTCGAATCTGCGTTCTGTACCCCCGTGATTGAGAATATACATCTTTTGCCAAAGCGTAGGCTAGAGGACGCGGCCCCGCTGTGTATTTGCACAGAAGACCACTGTGGAGACCTCTCGACGGCAGTGTTGTGGAAGAGGGAGACCAAAGAGATGGCAACGGCGTTTTCGTTGGTGCTCGACTGCATGTCATGCATAATACGGTCGGGAGTTGGGGCTAGTACCTCTAAGCTTTGCCAAAGAAGAAAGATCCCGCTGCCGTCTCGCTTGGACGGAAAGGTGGGAGGGAGATCGCCAAGCGGGGCCCTGAGTACTTCAAACAGTTGCAGGCAAGACGTAAGAACCGCAAGGGCGGTCGGCCTCCCAAGTCCAAGAAATCCCGCTGAAAAGCTTATTGAATAACAACGAGCGCTCGTTGTAGTATGTCCACGTCGGTAACGAGTGACGGCGCAGCCCTCTGCCAGGTCGTCGCCCACGAGGTGGAAAAACCACTATGCTTATTGGTGACCGCTTACGCGTCCTACGCGAAGAGAAGGACCTTTCCCAGGGGGAGATCGAAAGGCGCACTGGTTTGCTTCGCTGCTACATCTCTCGCGTGGAAAATGGCCACACAGTTCCCACCGTCGAGACGTTGGAGAAGATGGCCCGCGCGCTGGAGGTCCCCCTCTATGCGCTGTTCTACGATGGGGAGAAACCGCCCAAGGTTCCGAGGCAGTTAACGCGGCGCGCGAGTACTGAAAACATCTGGGGTAGTTCCGGCAAGGATGCGCGCATGTTCTCCAAGTTCCGGCGCCTTCTAGGCCGTATTAGCGAAGAGAACAGGCGTCTGCTTCTTCTCGTAGCTCAGAAGATGGTCCGCTCTCGCGCTGGCGAGCCAGAGAGTTAAGACGCGCCCTGAATGGATACACCAGAGCGTTGAAAGTATCCGAGGTCGCAGAGCTACTCGGGGTCACGCCTCAACACATCTACAAAATGGCTGCTAGCGGGAGCATTCCTTCGTTCAGGATTTCGGGAGCCATCCGCTTTGCTCCGGGAGAGGTCGCCGACTGGCTGCAGGAGAGACGAACGCAGGCCAGTCAGATATCGCCCAGGCGGGAACCGTACTTGGCAGCATGACCAGCTAATCCGGCAAGATCGTGTTCCAGACAGATTCCGAGGAGAGTGGAAGGCTGTGGGTTGCGATTGCGTCCTGCTGCCCGGCCTTGTCCTCAACAGGAGGCCTGATTCTGGGCGTGGCTCGCGGTGTGAATCGCAGGAGCAATCGACTCAAATTCGGTGCGTGGACAACTTTTCTACGACGGCGAAGAATGCGCGGGGTTGGCGCGCTTCTGGATGGCAAGTCGGCATTGATGCTGGCCGCGGTGCGGCTGCGTCACGTGGCCGGGACGAAGTGGGGCACGCGGCGGTATCTAGATATGTACCGCCTTGCGGAAGCGAGCGAGGCCGCATGACCGCCTGCGTGAGCATTTTCGGCTCCCCTCGGGGGGAGCCGAACGCAACAACCACCAGGCCTACGCCTCAACAAATGTGCGGAAGACTCTGGACACAAGCTCGATAGGAAAAAGAGCCCACACCATCGACCTCGCTCGGCGTGGCTGGCTCTGCTAATCACTCATTCGGGTATTTGCGCCTCGGAGCACGGAAAATGTGGGATTCTCAGTCACTCCCAATTGCGGAAGCCTTTCTTGAGTCACGGTTTGCGAACATGTTCCACGCGCCATCCGTCATCATAGAGGCGTAGATTTGCACTAGCCTTGAAAATTTGACTGTTGAGATTTATTGCCTGTCCTATCTTGTCGATCGGCCGCCACTTCCACGTGAAATCGGCCTGGGCCTGACCTGTTTCTCCGGCAGCAATTCCTGTCACCTCGACGATTTCGCTCTTGGCAACCGGAACCACCCAATCCTCCGCAACAGCACCTTTAAAAACTCCAATCGGAACGCGCAATGTCTGATGCGTCCATGAGTTGGATTGTGACACACCATCTTTAGTCAGAGAGACTTTCCACATTGAAGACACGCGGGAGCAATCCTCAGAAAAGCACGGTGGTACAGGAGATTGACGCGTCGGGGTAGGTTCAGAGCGCGAGATTTCGATGATTCCTGCCGACTGAAGTTCAGGGTAAGGCGCTGCTTTTAGATTTGTGTCTAGTTTTCCAAGGTAGGGATAGTAGGTTCCGCCACTGTTATCCCAAACGGATCCAGTTAGGAATTCAACGGTCTTAGGTTTGTTGAAATCACTGGAACGACCGATCAGCTCGGCAGCGTGCGAGCGCGTGAGACTCTTCGAATCTGAACATCCACAGGCAAGGAAAGCGGCGACGCAGACTAGAACCAACAACCCAATTGTGCAGTATTTCGTGTCTCTTTGGATGAGAGATTGATTCCCTGTCATTGAAACCTCCATTTGGACCGGAATCTCCAATCTGGACCTTTGTGTCGCGCATCGTACCCTTCTCCTACTGTGGACACAACGAATTTGCCACCTGAGCAGGCCCCTGCGAGATCAGTGGGGTCCCGACGGCTCGTTGTTGCCGTCTGGCGGGCCTCGCTTGCTGCCGCGCAAGCGATTTCTCAGACACCGCTTCGAACCTCCTTCCTCGGCGCCAGATTTTGCACCGACTGGGTCTTACAGGGAACCGTCTTCCCGCCTGGCGCCGTGCCCGAGAATCTGCACAAGGCCTTTTCCCCGCTTGCGCGAGGAATCAGCTTCAGAGTCTTGGTGGGAAGCGGCTTCCCTCCCGAGATTCAGGAAGCGTGCTGCTTCGCCTCCACAAAGAAGCTGATTCTTGCAGCAGGCTACGAGGACAAAACGGCTCATGCGTGGGGTCGTTTGTTCTTGACTGCTACGTGATCACAAAAGCTTCGGTGAACTTGGAGGGCTGAATTCCAAAGGTCTTCGTGATTTGCAGTGTGGCGAAACTGCTAAAGAACATAAAGGTTGGCCGAACCCGACAAGCGCATGCTTGCCCTCAAGGCCGTCTATTACCTTGCCCCGTCGGAGTAGCGAGATTGCCTGTGTCCAGTAGTTCTTGGGAATGGGGCCAGTCCCTGGCGGCAGAGCTCCTTGTAGAACGCGATTGCGCATACCATTGCTCCCCGTTGGAAGATTTCCTTCCTTCAACCAACACCCTTGCGGTGATCGGACAGCCTCCAACATTCATCATCCGAAAGAAGGCAGGCTGTTCTAGGCAAACCAGTATCAGAGTCTCGTTTGCGTTGACATACAGGTACGGAAAGGTTTATGCTCCGCGCCTCACGTAACTGTCCCCGACAATTTGTGTTGTTGGAGGCCCGATGAGACCCAGCCAAGGGCCACTGACCTGCATATGGTCACTGCCTGCAGCGGCAGTTCCTGACCGGAGAGGTTAATCGTGTCCCCAGAAGCGCCCATCAATGCAGTTTGTCTATCCTGTGGTAAAGCGGTTCCGCTAGGAGCCAAGTTTTGCCGCGCGTGCGGCGCTGCTGTTGCTCAGGGTGCTCCTTCCGCACGGGAGGAGGCCCTGCTTTGTCAGGGTTGTGGTGCACCGCTGAAGGCTGGAGCGAAATTCTGCAAACAATGCGGACGCACAACGAGCACCGTTGCGGCTGTTGATTCTTCGGCCAGCCCTGCGACGGAAGCTGCACCGCCCCTAGAGGCAAGTACTTCAAGACCAGCACCACAGAGTCAACCCTCCCAGAGCGAGGAATCTTCCTCGCCATTGCCCGACCAAGCGGGGCAAAAACCCACATGTCCTTCCTGCGGGAAGGTGGCCGGCTCTGGATCCAAGTTCTGCAAGTATTGCGGAGGCAAGCTGGCTGAGCCTGCACGTTCACCGGTAGCCTCGTCAAGTGTTGCGGAAGTTCTTGCTCCGGCGCAGTTACAGCCACCGCCAATTGAGAGTGCCGCAGAAAAGAGGATTTGCCCGTCCTGTGGAGTAGTGGCAGAGACAGGCAAGAAATTCTGTCGTGCTTGTGGGGCACGCCTGGAGCCCGACGCGGCAAGCAGCCCGGCTGTATCCGGACCAACGCTCGCCCCCGAAATTCCCATACAGATGCCAGCTCCCGCTCCGAGTGAAAATGCCCGCGCCGCGGGAATCCCCTCACCGAGGCCATCCCGAGGAACGCCTTCCGTACCGACGAGGAGAAAGGCTTGGGTAGCTGCAATCGCAGCGGCAGGGGTCATCCTGCTTGTTGGAGGGGGCTTCCTCGCCTATCGCTGGCACTCTCGCAAGAACGCGACGCAGGCTGCGACCTCGTTTGCCCCCAGTCAGCCAATTGCCCAAAGCAATCCCGAAGTGGTGGAGCCGCCGCCCAGCCCTTCTGGTTCCGAAACTTCTCAGGAGACTCCATCAGCCCTGACAGCCAATCGTTCCGATCAACCCTCGGCGAGTGGCAAGGCTCGGGCGACAGAATCGCAGGAACACGAGGCCGCTGCGAACCCCGGGACTTCGAATCCTCCTTCGTCATCGGGGCAGCAGTCAGATCAGCTGGAGACACCGGCGACGCCACCGAATCCCTCCCCAGCACAATCGGTCGCAACACCAAACGTCGGGGCAACTTCCGGTACGCTGACTTGGACGGGCCAGGTGCCAAACTATGGGTTGATCATCATTAACGGGAACCACGTTTCCCCTGGTTCGATCGAGGGAGAGCTTCCCGGCGTGCCTGTAAAGATTGAGATCGACCCGCCCGGGATGGGCATTGCGGAAGCTCCAAGTCTCCATAACAACTGGAAACGGCTCGTGTTACGTCCGTCGAAGCAGAGGCCTGGCGTGATCCACATTCGTTGGACCGTGATCCCTTGAAGGAGAAAAACGAAGGTGGCCACGGATCTTGATCGATCTGAAGAGGAGGGCTAATGTTCTGCGACAACTGTGGGAGGAGCATCCCAGACAATTCACAATCCTGTAGCTTCTGCGGTCAGGTGTTTGCAAAGGCGGCCGCCGCTGCATCTCCCCTCTCCACTGGAGGCACGCCGCGGAGCGCAACTGTCAACCCGAGTGGTCCCTCCGGCTGGTCAAGTCTCGTTTTGGGGCCGTCGCGCAAGGTCCTGGAAGCAGTCGAACGCGGAGTTGTCATCCGGGCAGCCGTGGCGGTTGCGTTGCGAGTCTTGGCGGTTCTTTTCGTCATAGGAGGGATTCTCCTTCTCATCCAGCTTCTCAAATTCTCCTTTAACCTGCCGACGGCCCAGGGAACGGCGGGTGGTCTGATCCTTACGCTGTTGCTCTTGGGTGCGATCGCCGCGAGTTGTCAGGTTTTGCTGTACCGCGCCGAGAGTGTGAGCGCTCTCGGTGAATCACCCTTCACGGTTATTCCAATCGTGTCGATTCTGCTCAGAGCGATGGGGGAGCTTTACGCCGTCGCAGGAATAGCCGTCGGTGTGGGCGGATGCCTTTTTGTCTGGTTTTCGGGAGAAAGCCCCTTGGGGATGCTTGGGGGCATCGCGCCTTTTCTTCCATCGGTACCCGCTGGCGGGACGTTCCTCGACGGGGTCGTTCTGCTGGCGTGGGCGGGCTTGGGGTCATTTGCTTTGCTGCTCATCTTTTATTTCCTGGCTGAGGCCATCGTGGTCATGGCTGACATAGCGCGCAATGTGCGCCCCCTAGTGAAGGCCGGTGGCACGAAAGGGTCGTGAGCCGGTGGCGAACGCGAGGGAATCGGATCCTCAGGCTTTACGAAGCGGAAAGTCGGACAAGGTTACGCAAACCTTCATGGAGTAGAAGGCGCAACGACGAGTAGCGGAGGCACTCATGAACTGCGCGAAATGCGGAACCAGCCTTGATGCGGACGCTCGATTCTGCCCGGATTGCGGAGCGGCGGTTGTCCAGCCAGCCGTGGCACCGCCCGCGAAGGTTGATTCTGCGGTACAGGCTTCAGCCGTTCGAACGACAAAGCGGTGTCCTTACTGTGGAGAGGAAATCCTCGAAGTTGCTGTGAAATGCAGGTTTTGTGGCTCCGACCTTGTCCAACCGCCTGTGCCTTCGGCATTACAGCCGCGAGCAGCCTCGAACATTGTCCTCAACGCTCCGGCTCCAGCGGCTGCCACGACTGCTGGACCTTCGATTGTCATACAGAACGTCCAGGCTCAGCAGGCGCCTGCATTTGTGCCCGGCCGTTACAAGAATCCCGGACTGGCGCTCTTCTTTTCGTTTATCTTCCCGGGCGGGGGCCAGTTTTACAATGGGCATGCGGGCAAAGGGATTCTCGTCCTTTGCACGTTCTGGATCTTTGGGATCACCTGGATCTGGTCCCTCTTCGATGCTTACAGCTCGGCGCAGCGGATCAATCGCGTGGGGTTTTGAAAGATGAGCATCGGCGAAGCCATCGGTTACGCGGTTTTGCTCTTTATGATCCTTGCGGCCGTGGGCGTCCTCACGTCGCGTACAGCGATTGAGCGGCTGGTGGCAATCGGTGTTCTGCCTCGTGCCTTCGCGCACTTCGTTCCTGCACTGACGCTCGCAGCCCGAGCACTGGCCATCGCCTTGATTCTGATCGGCTGTGCCCGGCTTGCTATCACTGCCGGCTGGCTTTCTCGGGATTGGCTTGAGCGGTATGGTTTTGCGGCGTTCTTGGTTGTCCTGGGTTCCATTCTCCTCCTGCTCACGCTTCGCAGGAAGCGCGAAGGGTAAGACTGCGCACAGTTTTGATGCCCTAGTTTCCTTCGGGGCGTGTGGAATCCGTCGGCTTGATACGTTATGTCAGTGGAAGCACAGGCGCGCAAACAGATCCCCGACGAGGAGATCGTCCGCCGCTTTCAGGCAAGCGGAGACAACGGATGTTTCGCGGAGCTGTTTACTCGATATCGCAAACGAATCTATTTGGCCTGCCGAGGTTTTTTCTCGGATGGCGGCGCTGCCGAAGACGCCACCCAGGAAACGTTTCTCCGCGCTTACCAGAACATCCACGGCTTTCTCGGCGGGGATTTCTGTGCATGGCTGATGCGGATTGCAAAGAACGTTTGCATCGATCAGTGGCGTAAGCGGCGGCCGGAAATCGGGACAGAGGAGATGGAACGTGCTGAGCTCCCGGCTGCTGGGATGCTCGATCAGTCATCGGATCTGCACTTTGCTGTCCAACAGCTTCGCAAAGAAATGGAGGCCCTGCCTCCCGAACAGCGCCTGTGTCTTGAGATGAAAATCGAAGGCTACTCTTACGAAGAGACGGCAACCCGAATGGGTCTTTCGATCGGGGCTGTGAAGTCACATCTCCAAAATGGGCGACGGATGCTCTGGCTGAGGATGGAAGAGACGCTGTCTCAATGGAAATGACTAGCTGGCGTGAAGATAACTTTCTGGAAAGGCTGATGCCTCATTTGCGGCAGAAAACTGATGCGACGCGGGAGCCATGTCCTGCTCCAGAATTGCTGTGTGCTTTTGCCGAAGATCGGCTGGACGCTCCTTCGCGCGACGCCCTCGCTACTCACTTGGGGCGATGCCCGGCATGCGCCGAGCTCCACCGTCGGCTTCTGAGTTTCGGGACAACCCATGTACCTGTCCAAGAGAGTGAGTGGCGAAATGCGGAGAAGCGCCTCGGCAATTGGATGAATGCGTTTCTTCACGCGCAGGCGACTCATGCTCGCCTTGATGCGGAGGCAGAAAGAATAGGCACGGCCCGGGGGTGGGGCCGCGAATGGGTGTCCTCATGGAAGATCCAGTGGGGTGTGAGCGTGGCCGCTGGCCTTGTCTTGATGGCCGCCACAGTTTTCTTCTTGAGACCCGGGCTTCGGGTGCCTCGCGAAGGACAATCTCGCGCCGAGAGAGCACAACCAGCAAACCAATTGGCTGGCACTGAGCCAGGCGGAGAGAAACGCGAATCCCCAACAAGTAACTCTGTGGGAACTCCAGGGGGCAGCAACGCTCCGGTCGAAATGGCAGAGTCACACCATCGCAGGACATACGGCGCTCCTTTGAGTCAACAGGCGGTTCCTCTGAAAGGCGAACGGCCGCAAGCACCATCTCCTCTGAACCCTGCGGAAAATGTGTTGTCCCCCTCCGAAGCAAAACATGCCCCGGAAACGGATCTTCCAAATCAGATTCAGATCGAAGCCGGCGCCGCACTATTGATCCGAGTGATATCCGTCAGCCATCAGCCGGATGGAAGCTTCATATTTCGTGCGGTTTTGACTCAGCCGGTTTCCGGAAAAGGAAGGGGTGTCCTGGTTTCCGGGACCGAGATTTTCGGATCTGGCGTGTTGAACCAAGGCCAGGTTTCGCTTTCGATTACGGACCTAGAGATTCAGGGCAGGCGCTATCCCCAGAAAGGCACTGCAGCCGGGGCGAACGCTCGAATCCCCGAACTCGGAGCCGGTGCTCAGTTCGTTCCGGGCCAACAGGTTGAGTTGTGGTTTGTATCTGCCGCGAGCTATGAGCTTGCACAGGCGCCCGTTCGACACTGACAGGTACCGACCGTGCGGGAGATGGGGCCTTCTCGGATTGGCTGATATGGAATTTTCACGTTACCGACGTTTTGTCAGGTGAAGCGCAAAGAAGAGGGTTCGCAACAGGAGGATACGATGCACTCGTTGAAAGCACTTGTTCTCTTTCTAGCCCTATCGCTCGCGGCTGGCGCGATGCCGTCCGCTACCCGTGCGCAAGACGAACAACCCGCTCAAACCCCTCAGACGCCGGAACAAGTGGCTTATGTAAGGATGATCGAGGGAGAGGTCGGCTATCTTCGCGGGGATGATGACCAGGGACAGTGGAATCCTGCAGCTATCAATTCGCCGCTGGCGACTGGTGACTCGTTGTACGCCAGTGAGAAGAGCCGAGCGGAAATCCAAGTTGGCGACAGCAGCTTCCTCCGTCTCGGCAATCTGGCTTATGTCGGGGTTCTCCAGAACTCCAATGATATCTTCCAGCTTAAGGTAACTTCGGGCACAGCGACACTTCGGGTCCAACAGCTCGACCGCACGTACGAGATCGACACACCTTCCTTGGCGTTCACACCGCAGCAGCCGGGCGAGTACCGCTTCGACGTGAGTGAGAATGGGGATACCGTCGTAACACTCCACGAGGGGCAAGGCGTCGCCAACATTGGTCAGCAAGGCAACGAAACGCTCTCCGCTCCAACCAAGTTGAAGGTTGACAGCGCGACCTCGCAGACAGTGACTTCGCAGGACAGCACACGAGATTCATGGGATCAGTGGAACCAGCAACGTGACAACCTCGCCCTCCATTCGCAGAGCCAGCAAAATGTTCCTTCCGGCGTGCAAGGTGCCGACACCCTCGATCAATACGGACACTGGGTGAATACTCCTCAATACGGTGCAGCCTGGGCACCGAACGCAGTTGACGCGAACTGGCAGCCTTATCAGACAGGCCACTGGATCTGGATGGACCCTTATGGGTGGACCTGGGTTTCGGATGAGCCGTGGGGCTGGGCACCTTACCACTACGGACGATGGGCTTTCGTGAGCGGAGTTGGTTGGGTCTGGGTGCCCGGACAGCCGGGCCAAGTCTATGCGCCAGCCCTCGTGGCATTCGTGGGCACGGATGAATCTTTCGGATGGTTCCCATTGGGGCCAGGCGAAGCCTATGCACCGATGTACGCGACCGGGGGCGTCGTCTTTGTGCGACCGGTGCGGGAGTACGCCTTCTACTCACGCGCGATTGTCATCAACCGGGTAGATATTTACGGCCCGAGGTACAGGTACCTCCATGGGGATCGCGTGTTCTTCGAGAGAGCAACGGTGTATCGCGGCTTTCCGGTCCGTCCGCGCTACGAGAACCTTTACGCTAGGCGCGTTGAAGAGGCGCGTTTCAGAGAGCATGCGCGTTGGTCCCCGCCCGACCGCCTTCGTCATGAGAGAGAAGTTCGCGCCTTCCACAATGAACGGCCAGTCGTGAGGCCATTCGGTGAAAGGATGCGCGAAATGCCGGAGCGGGGACAATTGCGCTCCGTCAACCCGTACAGAACCGACCCGCACGGGGGAGTGGTAAAGGCTAATGTTACCCGGCCCGAGTTCACAGGGAAGCCCCCGGTCGCAAAGGGCGGAGGGAGAGGCTTCGAGCAACGAGGAACGAATGCGGGACCCTCAAAACTCGGAGAGACGCCCAAGGCTGGCGCGAGAACGTTCCAGGTCCCGGCCAATAGCGGCAAGCCGGGGCCCGCGACGAGCGGTGCCCCCGGCCATAACGCAGTAGGCCAAAACAATACAGGAGCATCTGCGACCGGCCCAAGGACATTTACCGTTCCTCCGGCGAACAAGACGGGGGCGGCTACAAACAATAGTCCGGGCCTCAATCCGGCGGCCCCGAGGAGCTCCGGGGCTCCAGCGAGCGGCCCGAGGACATTCACTGTTCCTTCAAACAATCGAGTCGGATCGGCAACGAGCGCTGCCTCTGGTAGTAATCCAACACCGGCGCACCCTGGCTATGCACCTCCAGTCAGTAAGGTAAGTCCAGTTCCAGGTTCTCAGGGGCAGGCACGAGCAGTTCGGCCGGGCTACACACCGCCTCAGAGTCGAACTTCAAACATTCCTTCCGGTTCAGCACAGGGGAGCCATCCTGCCCCCAACGCGGCGGGACAACCTGCCAGGGCTTACACCCCGCCGCCTTCTCGAACTTCAAACGCTCCTGCGACGGTAAGGCCGGGGAACCAGGCTGCTAGCGGCGCACAGCGGCAACCCGCTCCGGCCAGCCATCCGCCTGTACAGCAGCAGCGAACCCAAGCGCAACAACCGCCACCAAAGGCTCAAGCACAGCCGCAGCAAACGAAGCCGAAGCAGCAGAAATAGGTTCAGATCGGGGGAGGAAGCGTCGGGCTTCTTCCTCCGCCACCATGATTCGCTTTTCAAGAGCAAGGCCCTGAAGGGCAGGAGGACGGAACATGTTGAACACATTGGGAAAGGGAATGATCACGCTGTTTCTTCTCACGATGTTCGTTCCATGCGTTCGGGCGCAATCAAATAGCGATGAATACACAAGACAGGTCGGCCTCGCGCGCGGGTACATGGATGAAGCGCGCTACGACGAGGCTCTGGATGCTCTGAATAAAGCATACGAAGCCAAGCCGGAGAGCGAAGCGCTTGCCCTCATGGGCTATGTGTTTCTGTTGGAGGGAAAGAGCACCGAGGCCCTGGACGTCTTCAACCAGGTGCTTTCTCAGGGGGGAACAATTGCACTTCCGTTCCAGCATATCCACGGGATCGCTGGCTCCTGCAGAGGAACACTCAATGTAAGTGCGGCGAAAGTCAGCTGGGTAAGCACCAACCAGAAAGAGAACTTCGAAACGACCGCAGCGGATATTCAAAAGGCAAGCACTTCAGAGTATGCCAACTCTAATGGAGATGGGTCGGTCTCGACGTTCCTCCAGTTTCACGCAAATGGCAAGAACTGGAAGGTGATCTACCTCTTGCACGGGCCTGCAGCCAAGTATCAAATCGCCGGAGACCTGTGGTTCCGAGTCGTCTACGCCGGAACCGATCTGGATAACGCACGGAAGGCTAGTGCTTTGCTCGCGCGGCTCATTGGCAGTGCTGCTTCCGTCAAAGTGAATCCACCGGCCGGGCCAGGGGCAAAGGCCTCGTCTAACACGACCGCTCCTGCCACAGCTCCCACTGCCACCACGACTTCCCAGACCAGCAGCCCGAGTGCGGCGGCTCCCGCCGCCCCCGTCGAGATCAAGGAAGGACAGACGCCGCAGGAAGTGCAGAACATGCTGGGCAAGCCGGATGACACGATCACCGTGAAGGACACGCTGGTTTACATCTACCCCACGGTGAAGGTCTATTTCGAAAAAGGCAAGCTCGTGAATGTTGAAGAACGTAAGTAGTGGGGGAGCCGGTTGAAATCCATTTCCATTCTCGGAGTAGCTGTCCTGGCCTGCACGCTGATCTTTGCGGCGCAGTCGAAAGCAGACACCGCGGAGATAGCAAGGCAAGCCATGCCCGCGACGGTTGTGATCGAGATTCGCAACGCCCAGGGAGAGCCCGTTTCCTTCGGAAGCGGCTTTGTGGTTGATCCATCCGGGCTCATCGTTTCAAGCTTGCACGTCTTCGAAAATGCCGTGGCGGCAACGGTCAGGCTGCACGATGGGCGTGAGTTCACTGACCCGAAGATTGTCGGTTTTGACTCGCAGCACGATCTGATCGTGCTGCGAGTACGTTCGAAAGACCTTCCTGTTCTGGCGCTGGAGCGCACCGGCTCCGCCCAGGTGGGGCAGAAGATCCTGACGATCGGGAATCCCGAAGGCCTCGCTGGCTCCGTCTCAGATGGAATCGTGAGTTCCATTCGTGAGGACGACGGGGGCAAACTCTACCAGCTCACGGCCCCGGTTTCCCCTGGCAGCAGTGGCGGGCCCGTACTCAACGAAAAGGCTGAAGTGATTGGCGTCGTCGCCTTCACAATTCGGTCAGGTCAGAACCTCAATTTTGCCCGGCCGATCCAGTATGTGTTCCCGCTACTGAAGCAAACTGATTCGTTGAGTCTTGCGCAATTCACGGGGCAACTCCTGAAGCTATCTGGTTCGAGGCAGGGTGGCCGTGACCCCACTGCGGGAACCGCCGACGAGAACTACCGTCGAGGCCTGGACCTTTATGCACAGCACAATCTCCCAGAGGCAGTGGCAGCCTTTAAAAAGGCGATCGAACAAGACCCTGATTATTCAGAAGCCTATTTTCAAGTCGGCGCGATCCTTGCCAGTGAGACGCAGACTCAGGACCAAGCCACTCATTTCCTGGAGGAGGGGCTGAAACTGGCCCCGGAGGACAGCGTGGCGCACAGTTTGTTGGCTGTGCTTTACCGCCAGGGGCGCCGCTATAACGACTCGATTTCCGAGTCACGCAAAGCGATTGGCTTTAGTCCACAGAATCCAGCGTTCCACTTGGTCCTCGGCATCACTCTTGCTGATAGCCAGAGGCACGAGGAGGCCATCGTTGAACTGCGCCAGGCAATTCAGCTGCGGCCCAACTATCCGCTCGCTTATTACCACCTCGCGCTCTCGTACGAAAGGACAAGCAATCCTGATGCAGCCGTCCGAGCGTGGCAGACGTTTCTTAAGCTCGCAACTGCCAGTGCCGCAACAACGGAACAAGTCAAGACAGCCCAGGAACACCTGAAGCGGATTAGGAGGCAACCATGAGCAGAACTCCTGATTGCCTGGAGCTGGGCTCCCTCTTGCCGGAGGTCTTTATGAAAAAGAAGTTTCGAACAGCAGCCACGGTCTTCACGGACCGTTTGATTATGGCAAGAGTCTTAGCATCCAATGATCGCACGAATTACCGGCGCATTGGAGCGCACTGGATTCTCTCGTTGGCTATCGCTTTGGGAGCGCTCGCGAGCTTCGCACACGCGCAGGCACAAAGCACGCCGTTCGTCACTGGCTTTCCCATTCATGACGCATCCGGCAAAGAGGTGAATCCCTACACGGCCCCGATAGTCAGCGTTGTGGACCATTACGCGAATGGGTTTGGCCTAAAGGACAAGAGAGTCTTAACGGTCGAAGCATACACTGGTGAGGAGGGCTCAGGCCCCTGCGGTCCTTCAGGTGAGCCTTGCGGGCGTTATAACCGGAATTTTCTGCCACCGCTCAACGGCCAAAGCATCTTGCACTTTTACGTCAATGGCAGCTATGTCGGTACAACAACGGATGGAACCAGCAGGGAGGAGGTTCTGAACTATCGTGGTCATTCCGGGTACGACTACGGGTACCCTAGGGGTACAGCTGTCTACGCGGCCCATGACGGAGATGTATTCATGCCCGCTAGCGACCCTATCCTCGGCAGCCCGCTCACCTACAACACCTTCTACATGATGGATGCCAGCGGATGGTCGACTTGGTACCTCCATACGGAGGTTAACTCCATCACTGTGAGAACCCCGATATGCACGATTGTGGGCCTAGCCAAGGGTGAAAAGCTGCCAGACGGGGACACCTGCGTTGGACACGTGCAGCGTGACGATCCTGTCGCGGTGGTCTGGGACACTGGCGTGCCTAGCCCTCATCTTCACTTTGAAGTCCGAGCTGCCTGTGACTTCGGGGCGAGCACCCTGACGGGCTGCAAGGTTGTCGATCCGTATGGCTGGGAGTGGGTTGGCAACGACCCCCTAGGCGTTAACAACCCGACACAAGGAATGAGCGGTCCCGCCCCGCTATGGGATCTGGCGAGATGGAACTTGACGCAGCCACAGGTGACAGGCGCCGTAGTCGCTGTCGCGGGAAACACCTGGACGATTACGATTAATGGCAGCAATTTCGACACAACCAACCCTGTTGTTACGCTTTGGCATGCCCAGAACCTTTACTGCTTCGCTTGCGGTGACCCGCAGTCACCGGCGAATGTCAGTGTCCAACCGGGAACGGCCACGCAGTTTACCGCACAGGTTCAGATAATAGACACAACGTTGAACCTGACCCCGGACCTCACGGTCGTAAAGGTCTCGAATGGGTCAAATGGTCCTGGGCCGCGCTCGCCCGGAACAACGCTCTCTGTCCCCACAAGTGCTCCACCACCAACCTCCTATTCCCTTTTGCTTTATAAGACACCTGCACCCGGTGGGGGCGTGTTCTTGGGGTTCGGTGGTTTTCACTCGGCCACGGATGATGGCCAGGTGGTCTTCAACTCTGGTGTGGACCTGAACGGCGACGACATCCCTGACGTTTACTCCGACTTCATTTACAGTTCCTCGGGTCTATCTCAGGTTGCCTTTTCCGGTTTTACGCAGATTTTCAACACCGTCATGAACAGTCGGGGCGACAAGGCTTTTTCTGGCACGAATCAAGCGGCGGGCCGGACATCGGCAGGGATTTACCTGCTCCAGGCAGGGGCCACAACTGCCATCAAGGTCGCCCAGCCGGGTGACACATGCCCTTCGCCTTGTCCGGGTCTCGCTTCGTTCTTGAATGTGGCGGGCCCTTTTGCGATTGGAGAGGCAGGCGAGGTGGTGTTCTCCGCTCAGCTCATGGGGAAAACGACGGCCTACACGTGGGTCCTTTATCTGTATTCCCCGAGCGACGGCTCTTACACGAAAGTGGCTGCTGATGGGAGTGGAGGTGACGCGACGCCCGTCGGTGGCTACTTCACATCGCAAAACTTTTTTGGTTCGGCAGGCATTGTCCCTTCCACCGGCGATGTCATCTTTAGCGACCTCGTGACAGCGGGTGCGAGTGCTGGGGGCATCTTCCGTTTCTCGCGAGCTACTGGAGCTCTCTCAAAGCTGGTCGCACAGGGCGACCCCGCACCTCCGGGTGTTACCGGCACTCTCGGCATTCCACTCGGATCGATTGGTGGTCAGAGCCTTGTCTTCTACGCAAGCGTGAACGGCGGCAACACCAATCAAGTGATTGGGCTCATTCCCGATATAACGGTGGCTAGTTTGAGGACGACGCTGGTGGCCTCTGAGGGCGAATCCACCGGAACTGTTGCGGGTGGAAAATTCGCTACTGCGCCAGGGAATGCTCCCCTCCCATTTGCATTTTATGGAGAAAACCTCGGTGCCCCAGAGGTTCGCAAGGACGGGTCCGTTGTCTTCTCCTCCGTGCTGGTAGGGGCCTCGAGTTGGAACGGCTCACCAACGGATGAAGGTCTTTTCCTGTGGAATGGTCGAACATTCAGCAAGATTGTTGTAGACGGAGATCAGTTGAGCAACGGCAGAAGTGTGGAAGGCGTGGTCCAGTTCATATTGAACGACGTGGGCAACGTCTATTACTTCGCCACAACGGAGAATTAAGATGCGCAGACTGCGTGGTTACCATCTGGCCTTTTTGTTGTGCTCGGTTGCCTTGCCGGAACCTGGGTGGGCGCAGAGCGCGGGAGGAATGGCCGCGACGATCACTAACGTGCGCTATACGCCGGTAGCATTTCCTCAGCTGGTCCAGTTGAGCAACTTCAATACGACTACCATAACTCTCGCCGCGTCAGACGCCAATGGAGGCGCGTTGACCTATAGTCTTGTCAGCGGGCCGTCGCTCGGCTCTGTAGGAGCGCTCGACCCCGCCAGTGGCCAAATCCAATACACTCCTCCTGCCGGGTTTTCGACGACTGACAGCTTCACGTTTTTGGTAAGCGACGGAGTTCTATCGAGCGAAACGGCCACGGTGACGATTTTTGCTCCGAAACCGTCAGTCAGACTCTCAGCGGCATCTCTTGACCTAGGAAGCCAGGTTAAAGGCGTAAAGAGCTCAAGCCGGACAGTTACAATCAACAACACCTCCGTCGCGTCTCTCAGTATCGGCGCGATTGCAATTAACGGAACGAATGCGACCGATTTTGCGATCGAGAATACGGGGACGTGTCCCAGCAATGGGTCGCTGGCGGCAGGTGGAGGCTGCACGGTGGCTATCAGTTTCACTCCGGGCGGAACGGGAGCACGGTCGGCGACGCTGACCACCACCGATAACGCTCCTGACAGTCCACAAAACCTTGCTCTCACTGGGAACGGAACTGACTACTCGGTTGACCTCGCACCAAGTGGGTCAGCATCCACCAGTGTGAGCGCAGGTCAGACGGCAACGTATAACCTCCAGATTTCATCGACGAATGGGTTCACCGGGACGGTCACACTGAGTTGCAGCGGGGCGCCGGCGCATGCTTCCTGCACGCCGAATCCCCCAACGCTGAACATAACCGGCACGACGGCAGCATTCAGTGTGAACGTCGCAACTGCAGCGCGGTCCTCCTCGGCACCGGGGATCATCCGCTTCACGGGTCGGCCTACGAACTTCGTGCCTTTGTTCAGTGCTGCTCTCGGGCTGTTCGTGATTCTTCTAGCTGCCATGCGTCTCCAGGGGTTGAGGAGATGGCGCCCAGCAACGCTCTTGTTCGGCGTGTTCCTGCTTTCGCTAGTCTTGGCGAGTTGTGGGGGAGGCGGTGGAGGCTCCAGTGCGCCACCTCCTGTCCAAACAGGGACGCCGACAGGCACCTACGCGCTGACCGTGACCGGCGCGTCCGGTGGCGCCAGCCGAAACCTGGCATTGACACTTACGGTGCAGTGAGGAGGCAAGAATGAAGCATGCAGACAGACCATTTGCACGTTCAAGGTCGAGTGGGGAGAGCAGTTTGTAGGCATCATATGCCAATCGAAGGAGGGTAGAGCCATGGCGCTCCGCAGTTACAGTCGCATCTTGATTGGTCTTGCCGCTGGCGTTCTTACAGTCCCCGTCACGCAAGCCCAGTCGTCTGAAGCAGTGGATTTCCAAAATAACCAGATCGGGATGAACTCCTTCGTATCTGGGAGCAAGGGCACCGTATATATGATCTTTCAAGGAAATCTGTACCGCAACGTGACGGATGAGGCAGACAGTTGGGATCAAATTGCGAAAGGCGTGGAATCCGTGGCCGTCGACCCTCAGGACGACAACGTGCTCTATGCAATTGATGCCCAGAGCCACATCATAAAGTCACTCGATGCGGGGGCTAAGTGGATATCACTTGACTCCGCACCTTCAAACGCTGGGCCTTGGTTTTTGTATATAAATCCGGAGAATACCCAGGAAATTTTCGCGGGTACGGCAAATGGCTTGGTGAAAACCTCCGACGGAGGTTTCAGTTGGCAAGATGCGTCACTTACCGGTCGCATTTCTCAATTCATGGTCAACCCACGATCCCCGTCGCATTATTATGCGCTTGTCGGAGGAACCATTTATGTCTCGTCCGATAGAGGGGGCACGTGGAAGAAGTCGGAAACCGGCTTACCCACTGAAATTGTTCGGGGTGGAGGCAGGACAGCGTCCAAGGTGACCGTGAAATGCTCTGTCCTTGTCTTTGTGAACTGGGACAAACCCTTTCTGCTCGCAGCCACGGCAACGAGCGGAGTATACCGAAGCGACGATGATGGTGTTTCTTGGAAGAGCAGCAGCGCGGGTATCGGTCCACGGGACGCAATCACAAAGGCCTTCGTCGGTTCGCGAGAGATTGTCCTCGCCACCAACGACTCGATTTACAGTTCCCGCGACGGAGCGAGTTGGAAGTATCTACCGGTAAAAAGCGGTCGGTACCATCCCCAGTTCTTTATCGGCGTCCTAGGATACCCCAGGCACGATGGTCTGCTTCTCGTCTTTCGTTTCTATGAGGACTCGGGAGATGTCTTGAGGATCGGGTATCTTGATGCAAAAGGCGTCCTTGTCGGGTTAAATTATGGCGTCCTGCCCCACTCAGAAGTTGATAACGTATGGGTCGGTTCGATGAACGGGCGTCCCGCCATTTTTTCAGCGACTGCTAACCTCTACCTTTCAGACCAAGTCCAGGAATGGACTCGCCCAACGTTTATTTCCGTTTCCCAGGGTGGGGGTTACTCTTGGGAGTTAGTTGGGAAGACAGAGTGCGGTGAGCAGGCGCTAGTTCGCGGCGGCCTGCCAACGGACATGTGGATATACGGCAGTCCTGTGTGTGTCCGAACCACGAACGATGGCGGCCTGAATTGGACAAACGCATCCGGGGTGAATTTTCGTTATGGCAACGCTTCCATGTCGAGAATCTCTCTCGACCCCAAGAACAAGAATGTCTGGTACTACTGCGTGGGTGTGAACGAGTATTACCTTTATCGCTACCAATACGACCCTTCAACAAAGCAGGGCCAGGCAGTTGACTTGAAAGTGGTCGCTAACGATGTGGTGGTTGCAGATGACAATGACAAGGAGCTTTTCACCGACAGCGGCCGGCTTACTACAAATGGAGGGTGGACCTGGACAGACAAGTCAGCGGCGCTGGTGAAGTACATGCCTAGCGGTCTCTGGAGTAGTGGCATCCGTTTGGTGTACTTCCGAAATGGGGAGATTCGTGCGGTCATAGGTAGTTACGACCGTATGAGTAATAACAGTATGGTGACGGTTATAAAATCTGCTGATATGGGAAGTACGTGGCAAGTGGCATCATCCCTCCCCGACGAACAGTTGATGAGCGAGCGTGCATTCATGAGTGGTGGTCTTATGGTCTTTCCGAATTCGAATAACCCGTTGAATTTGTTTATTGCGACGGTTTCTTATAGCAAAGGCCCATATTCTTACCGCGCAACAGCTAGCAAAGTCTTCGAGACTAAGGACGGGGGTGAAACATGGCAGGAAGTCTATAGCCGTGACGTCACGGAAAAGGATGGTAGGCAGGACATAGAGACAATCCGAGGCGTGGGGCAGATGCCCACATCGACAGGGCGCGTACTATTCGTGGGTGGAAGTCACGGCCTATGGAGATCTGAAGATGAAGGTGAGACCTGGAAGCGTGTCGGAGGTGTGCAATGAGAGGCGCGAATCATGCCTTGTCCGTTCTGGCAATTCTTTTGTTCATGGCGGGGTGCAGCAAGTCACTTCCTGATGCTTATGGAATCTACGCAGATACCAATCATGGGCGGACTTTACTTGTGGGGCAGGGGGTAAGAGTGGCGGGGAATATGCTTAACCCCATTGCTGGACTGATCGGCCCTTCAGGCGTTGAATGTCGGTACTTGAAGGACTTTGTGGTTTACAAGAAGGACATCAATCCGGACTCCGTGGGCCTCGTCATGCTTAATTTCGTGAGAGATGCGCAACTTCCGGGAATCTTTGGCTCGACCCAAGCAAGGATCAATTTATGGCTTCCCAAAGAGCGAATCGACGTTGAAGTGAAACCTGTGGAACAAAAGCGAGATATGTACGTTGTTGCGCCCCGGAAGTCCCTTGACAAGGGATTCTACGCGCTCTACATAGGCTCTTTTGGTGGGGAAATGGGTATGGGCGGGCAAGTGTACGATGTTGTGATCGGTTCCGCTGCGGACTATCCTTCCTACGCGGCTGCGGCCAAATCTAGGGAGACGCAACTTAAGAGTGACGCTTCTGCCCTGCTGGCAAAGATGAATCAATTGCTTGACAGGAAAGAATACAGTCACTTAGGGGAGGTGTACCGGCCGGAAGGCAATAGCTTATCAGGAGCAGCGCTGCAAGAGTTCGTGGACGGCAATCAAACATGGCTCGGCAGTGCTGGCAGGATCGTGAAGTCTGAAGTGGTTTCAGTTTCACCTTCCGATGACGGTCAATCGGCCCGCTGCTCTGTAAAGACAACATATGAAAAGGCTGGCGTACAGGAAGAATCTCTGACGATCCGAAAAATCGGAGATCGGTACTTCATTACTGAGCTCAAGTAAGCCCTGGCGGGAAGACCACTCAAACAACAGCAGGTGTGCCCATCGTCCAAATTTCGGCGCCCCGACCAGATTTCGTGTCGGCCATGACAATGCGCGCGAAATCTTTGGGCAACGACCTAGAACAAAGGATCTGGTTCATTCGCTGAACAGTTTCTCGATGGTTGCCATGGGTAGGAAAAGCCGCTTGGGGATTTTGGGGAGCTCGATGAAGCCGTACTTTTTGTAGAACGCCACAGCCTGATCGTCTTTCGCGTCAACGACGACTGCGGCTGAGGCAACTTGCTTACTCCCTGCGAGGCAACGTTTCAGCGCATCCATCAATAGCAGTTCACCGAGCCCCTGTCCGCGGAACATGATGCCTATGGCGAGGCGTCCAATGAGGGTAGCAGGCACCACCGGATACTTGGGCGGTTTTTGCACGGTTTCCTGGGGAACGGCATCAAGCTCGACTGAATACTGGGACAGTGTGTAGTAGCCGGCGACCCTCTTGCCGTCCGGTGTGAGGACGAACGCAACGGCAACACGTTTCTTTATGTCCTGGCTTGCTTGCCTGTGAAGGTAGTTGTCGAGGGCCTCTACGCCACACGAAAAGCTTTCTCTGTCGTGTTGAGGTGCAAGGGGCTCAAACCGAAACGCGGGTGTCTCCGCCTGGGCGGCCACTTATCGCCCCATACGCCCTTGATAGCGCCGGGCAGCGGCCCGCGCAGCAGTGTTGGGGGCCGGAGGGTTGAGTATCGCGTTCACGAACACTTCGCGCGCCTCATCGCGCAAGCTTAGCGTCTCGAAATCCTTAATGGTTTCCGTTGCCGCCTGTTGCGCGCTGACCACGACAAAGTCCGTTACAGTCGTCCCGCGAAGCTCTGCCGCACGCTCAATGATGCGTTTCTGTTCCCGGGTGACCCGGGCCTCTAAACGCTCCGACTTGCTCGAATGCTGCCGAGCTTTGAGTGTCTGTTGGTGTGCCATGAGACCTTCCAGGGATGACTGTACGGCAGATGGCCGTACATGTCAAGTGGCCGAGGTCCACAGGCTGAATGCAAGGATCTACTCGGCCCTTTTCAAGCCTGGGCCGTGTCCGACAAACCTGCTAACAAGTTGCTAACTAAACCCTGCCAAGGGGGCCTATTTGAGCGTCAAAAACCGACGGAATCGCCCGGGAAAATCAACTACTTAGGCCCTTAGCAGAGGTCTGCAAAACCTCCATTCGTGGGTTCGAATCCCACCCGCGCCTCCAACGTTTCCGCCGCGGAAATGTTGTCCCGAGCGAACGGCGTGAGCCGAGGGGCTAAAATCAGAACCGCCGTGCTCGCCGAGGGTGCGCGCTTCCTCTCACGACCCGGCTCGCTACTCTGCTTTTGATTCAGTCGGGAGATTTTTCCGCATCAGGATGGAATTGCGCCCGGACTTGCCGGAATAACTGAAATCATCCATAACTCGACCAATGATGGTGAGGCCGCGGCCACATTCAGCTTCCGTTGCGTCCTTTGGCGCCACCGCCGGATTGGCAACTTGGCGCAGAATGTTCTGCAGAATGGGGGCGCCGTCGTCTGCGATTTCCATGATCAATGCTTGCGGAGTAGCCTCCAGTGAGAAATCAACACGCCGGCCGGGCTGACACCCATAGGCGTGTTGAATCGTGTTGTTGACGGCCTCCACGACGGCCAGCTCAAGCAGGTGTGCGTCTCGTGAAGGAAAACCCAATTCCTTTGCCACCGCCCGGACCAGCAACCCGATAGGCCACACGTTTCGCAGGTCGCTGTCGATGGAGGTGTGCACTGCGCCGGTCACGAGCGTGCAGTCTCTGCTGCCAAGCCTTCGATGGCCTCGGCACTGGTCAAATAAATGCGAAACACCTTGTCCAAACGGGTGAGCTCGAACAAGGCCTGCACTGGTTCCTGGAGTCCCGTCACCGCGATTTCTCCACGCTCGCCGGCCATCTTCCGCAAAGAGACCAGCGCTCCAAGTCCCGTGCTATCCACGAAAGTCACCTGTTGCAGGTCAAGGACCAGTTTGTTGCCGCCCTCGCTCAGGTAGTGACCGACGTCGGCCTTGAACTGAGGGGCCGAATCGGCGCCGAGACGAGCATCCATGAGCGTTACGACGACCACTGTGCCGACACGCCGCATCTCGGTTCTCATTACGTCCTCGGTTTATCCGCTGCGCTCCGCCGCGAGCGAACTGCTCTGCGAATCCGGGCACTGCCACTCGAGTGCGAGCAACGACAGGTCGTCGTCGAATTCGAGCCCCTGGCGCCACTCGCCCAACGATTTCTTGACGCCTTCCACGAGGTCGGCAAGCGGAGCTTCACGCAACTCGCCCAACGCCCGCATCCATCTCTCCTGCCCAAAAGCAATTCCCTTGGCGTTCTCACACTCGGTGATTCCGTCCGAATAAAAGACGAGCCGGTCGCCCGTGGACAAGCTAAGGTTCTGGTCCTCGTAGTCCATGGGTTCCCACAGTCCGACCGGAAAACCGCCGCGCCCGATCGCGCGCAGGCTCGCATCGCGGCGGATGTGGATCGCTCGGGGTTGGCCTGCATCGCAGTAGCGCACTCTCCCGGACGAGCAATTCACGATGCCGTACGTCATCGTAAAGTACCTTCCATCGCCTCCCTGAAACTCACGGTTGAGGCCGGAAACCACCTCGGCAGGTAAGGCGAGTGTGCGTTCTTCAGAAGGCGAGGCCGAGGGCATCGTGCATCTTGAGCTCTCGAGAGCAAGCATCTTCGTCACCGTCATCGAGAGCAGAGCGGCAGGAATGCCGTGCCCGGATACGTCGATGTGGTAGAAGACCAGATGTTTCTCGTCGGCGAAGAAGTAGTTCAGCATGTCGCCGGCAAGGGATTGCGCCGGAAGGAAAAGCCAGTGCACTCCCACATTCTCGTGACGGCAAAGAGCCGGCGGCAGCATTCTCAATTGTGCGGCGGCCGCCGCCTGAACGTCTCGCTGGATGAGTCCATGCGCGTTCGCCAGTTCGCAATTCAGGTGACGGAGATTTTCGTTCTGGCGGGAGAGGTCCTGCTCCAGACGCACCAGCCGCTCGACCGCCCGCAGTCGCACGCGCAGCTCCACGAGATCGATCGGTTTTACGATGAAATCATCGGCCCCCGCTTCGAGACCGGCGAGAAAGTCTTCCTTTCGATCCTTGCTCGTGCACAGGACCACGTGCACGTACCGCGGAAGCGGCATGTCGCGAATGGCCCGGCACAGTCCCAGCCCGTCCATCAAGGGCATCATCCAGTCGGTTAACACCACATCAACACTGGTGCCTTGAAGGGTCTGCCAGGCCTCTTCGCCGTCCTTTGCACTCAATACGGAATGTCCCCATCGGCGAAGCGGCGCTTCCAGGACCCTGCGGGCGGCTTCGTCGTCATCTACAATCAGAATATTCATGGCGGAACGGCGTTAATCTCTTTGCCCAGCATCACGCAAACTGCAGGTTACCCGGAAGCGACAATCGATCGACATTGCGCTGGACGGTCCCGGCGATTGGCCTAAACTGATTGCAGCCTGCGCCTTCCTCTCGAGCTGATCGCTCGAGTTCCAGTGCGTAGTGCTCCCCTTCCAGAGAGTCCGCATTCAGTTCGTGTCGAGGGGCGCACTGCGCCATGAGATTCCTAATCCACTTCAGAAACGCGGTCCTTCCATCCTGGTATTGCTTCCGGCGCGTTCACGGCCTCGGTTTCGACCCGAGCAACTCGGCCTCCAAACCTCTCACGTCTCCCGCTGACTTTGGCGCGCTTCTTGCTCCTCCTTTCGCAGCTTGGCTGGGGATCGCCGGCGGTTATCGCTCTTTGATCTTCGTTTTGTGTTGGCTGGCCTGGACTCTGATCTTCATTCGAATCTCGCGAAAGCACCTAGGAAGAGACAAGTTATGACTCGTTTGCGTTTTCCCGCTTTGATCGCCTTTGCCTGCGCCTCCGCTCCGTTCGCATTCGCCAGCCCTTGGACCCAGCCTGCAGGCCACGGGCAAGTCATTTTCTCCGTGGACTACTTTCAGACCTCGCGCCAGTTCGATCAGTTCGGCTACGTTTCGACCTTCAACTCGAATGGGTATTTCCGCCAGTTCCAGCTCAATCCCTACCTTGAATACGGAATAACTTCAAAGACGACGCTCGTCCTGAACACTTTCATTCCCTTTTTGGCATTCCGAAACGATTTTGGGAGGGTGACGAGCGCCGGATGGGGCGACACAGAGATAGGCGTTCGGCATCGCCTCACATCGCTAGACTCGCCCTGGGTCTTTTCAGTCCAAGGGACTGTGCTGTTTCCAGCTTACTCCGGGAATCGAAACCCTCCGCCCGGAAACCGCAACATCGACCTCGAGACCCGCCTGCTCCTGGGACACAGCTATCAGTTTTCTCGGATCAAACGGACTGTTTATTGGGGCATTGAAATGGCCTACCGCTACCGGAATGGACCTCCGGGCGACGAGGTACGGCTGGACACTACTGTGGGATTTGACCTACTCCGTCGGCTCACATTCATGCAGCAGTTCTACGGAATCAAAGGACTCCGGAACGGTGCAGCCGCGGGCACGATCACAAATCCGAACGCACAGTCCGACTTCGATCTGTACAAATTCCAGTCCTCACTCGTGTTGCGATTGAACAAGCGCACGCGCCTTCAGGCGGGCTGTCTAGACAACTTCGCCGGGCGCAACACAGGGCGCGGGCTCACTGCGGTCACTGCGCTCTGGCTCGACTTCTGAATCATGCCCAAGGAAATCCCCAAGAAGCGCCTCGGCGAAGTCCTCGTGGAACGCGGGCTGGTTACGCCCGCGCAGCTCGAGCAGGCCCTCATCCTGCAAAAGAGCTGGGGAACTCGCCTGGGGGACATCGTTTTGGCCAAGGGGTGGGGTCCCCGTGACCAGGTCTATCAAGCCCTCGCCGATCACTATCAGAGGGTCTACCTCGACATGGATATGGAGCCTCCCGATCCCGCGCTCTTCTCGCAGGAGGACGCGCGCACCTATGCCGATCTCTTGACTCTTCCCTGGGGGCGCATTGGAGATCAGACCTGGGTGGTCACGGCCGACCCAACGCCGGCCGTGATTGAATTCGTCAAAGAAAAATTCGGGCCGGACTCCTACCTCGCGCTTTCTTCACGCTTTGACATCCTCTGGCAGATCCAATCGCTCGCCGGCAAGCAATTCAGCGACATCGCCGTTTATGGGTTGGAACAAACGGATCCTCAGCATTCCGCGAGCAGAGTCTTCACGCCTGCCCAGCTCTACACACTTTATGCCGCGGTCACCGTGGCGCTTTTCCTCGCAATCATTTTCACCGTTCCAACCCTGGTCGCCGTGAACGCATTCCTGACTTTGTTCATCCTTCTCACCTTCGGGTTCAAGTTCCTTCTGGCCTGGGTCGGCAGCGACGCGACCGTGGATTTGAAGGTGACCGACGCGGAAGTCCGCTCGCTGGATGACGCGACTCTCCCGACCTACACGATCCTTGTGCCCATGTACAAGGAGTCCGCGGTCCTTCCCATTCTCGCCTCGGCCCTGCGCGCCATGGATTATCCGCTGTCCAAACTCGACATCAAACTCGTTCTCGAGGAGGACGATCGCGAAACGATCGCTGCCGCCGAGGCGCTCTCGCTCGAGGGGATCTTCGAAATCGTCCGCGTGCCTTTCGCCGCCCTGCGCACGAAGCCGAAGGCCTGCAACTTTGCCCTGCGTTTTGCCCGCGGCGAGCTGCTCACCATCTACGACGCGGAAGACAAACCCGACCCCGACCAGTTGAAACGCGTCGTCGCCGCTTTCCGCAAATCTTCCCCTCAAGTCGTCTGCATTCAAGCTCGCCTGAACTACTACAACGCCAATGAAAACTGGCTGACGCGGCTGTTCACCCTCGAATACTCCCTCTGGTTCGACTTCTACCTCCCGGCGCTTGAAACCCTGAAAATCCCGATCCCGCTCGGCGGTACTTCCAATCATTTCAAGATGCGCGCCCTTCGCGAGGTGCACGCCTGGGATCCCTTCAACGTGACCGAGGACGCCGACCTGGGCACTCGTCTGACGCAGTTGGGCTACGGCGTCGGCGTAGTGAATTCCACCACCTATGAAGAAGCCAATTCGCAAATCCACAATTGGATTCGGCAGCGATCGCGCTGGATCAAGGGTTACATGCAGACCTATCTCGTCCACATGCGCAGGCCCATCATCTTGTATAAGTCTCTCGGCCCCGTAGGGTTTTTTGGGTTTCAGTTCTTTATCGCCGGGACCTTTATCACCTCTTTGGCCGCGCCGTTTCTGTACGCGATGTATTTGCTGTGGCTCGTCACCCGCACCACAACCTTCGATCCCTATTTCCCTGATTTCATTCTTTTCCTGAGCTTGGTCAATCTCCTTCTCGGGAATACGTTCTATGTCTACGTCAGCCTTCTGGGCGTCTTCAAACGGCGCCTCTACCGGCTGGTTCCATGGGCTCTCACCATTCCTTTGTACTGGGTACTGTCGTCCATCGCCGGCTACAAAGCACTTTGGCAACTCCTGACGAGACCCTTCTTTTGGGAGAAGACGACGCACGGAATTAGCAGGTTTTCAGCGGGCGAACGCGAAGCGGCTCTGAAGCAATTGCAGGCTTCCCCCAGTCAAATTCCCGCTGAACTCTGCGGGCAATCCTCCGGAAGCGAGAGGAAGTGAGAAGTGCCTGCGCTTGACGCCGCTCCACAACGCCATCGTTCGGATCGTTCCCGCTTTCTGTGGGCTGCGGTATTCGCTTACGCGTTCTTGGCCATTGTCACCATGCAGGTGTTGCGCCATGGCTACGTGAGCGGCCCCACATCGTCCCTGTGGGGGAGATCGCTCGTCGCCGCTGCAAACGCCCGTGAGCTTCCGCGCCGCATCGCGTCCTCGTATCCCCAGTTACCCATTTCCTTCGAGGCCGTGGCAGGGCTTTCCACTCACCTTCGCCAGGCTGCCACACCTTACCTGCTCGGTGCTCTACTCGGGTCTTTTCTGTTGGCCTGGGTGTACACCCGGATTCGGCGCCGCCACGGTTTCTGGTTCGCTGCCCTCTGCATGTTGCTGGTTGGTCTCCATCCATTATTTCTTTGGGCTGCGACTTCCGGCCTTCAGCGAACCATGGTCGTTGGAGCATCGCTGTTCTTGGTGGCTTCAGTTACGCGCATGGCGCGTTTGCAGGACGTGCGCGCGTTCATGATGCTGTCGATGGCGATTCCCATCGCCGCATTCGTGTGGATTGGCGGCCTGTGGTTCCTGATTCTCTTGGCCCTGCTCTTGCCGCTCATCTTGCCGCCGGAAATCCGCAAAGCGAGCCTGCCTGCGGGATACATCGCTTGCTTTCTGATCCCGCTCGCGGCGCTCGTCTGCAGCGGCTACATCTCTTGGATCGTCGGTGCCGGTCTTTCTTCATTCTGGTGGCCACTGAAAGAACTCGCCAGACCCGGCCTTCCTGTCCACGGAGGCACTCTGCTGCGCCCATTTCTGAATGCGACACTCATGGCCGTCGCCGCCGTTCCCGTCAGCCTCCCGCCATTCTTCTTCCGCGGCGTCGCCGGTGTGACGCGGCGCGCCTTGCTGGTTTGTCTTCTGATGCCGCCTGTAGTTTCAGCCCTTACAGCATCCCGCGTTGCCTCCTCCGAACCGCTGGACGCTGCCGTCGCCGAGTGCGGGGTATTGCTGGTCGTGCTTGTGTGGATTGGCTCTCCCTCTCGCTCTCGCAAGAGGTTCATCATCGCGTTTCTGCTCTTGGGCCTCGTTGGCGGTTACGCGTCCCTCGTCTATTCGCGTTCGGAAGACGCTTCCCGTTGGCTCGGCGCGCTCCGGGGCTATGTTCAGGCCCGGCCTCATTCGGCCGGCGATGAGCTTGGCCACGGATTGCACGCCCATTACGCTGAAACTGTCATTGATCCCCGCGGCAACCCGGCGATCGTCTCCCATCGAGGAGACGCCGAAGACCTCGACCTTCCCGGTTGTCCTAGATTCGCTGAGGATTTGGAGAAGGCCGCTCCTTCTGTGCCTCTCGGTGTCCTCCCCAACCCGGATGATCCCGTTGCGGAAAGCGATCTTCTTTCCGCCCATTTTCCTGGAGCGTTTGAACGGGGCTTCCGAGGTCATTCGGGCCCGTTCGGAAACCAGGTGTGGCACCTTTGTAGATGTGACGCATGCGACGGGGAATCACAACTCGCTCGTGAGCAGGACAACGTTCGAAATGTACTTGCGGATGACGAGGTAGTCAGGCCCTCCCCTTGGATTGCGCTCGGCGGCCTGCTCCTGCTCCTCGCAATTGTGACTCAGTTTCTTTTCCGAAGCCGTCAAACTAGCTGGTTCAACCTCGCTTGTTCGGTTCTGCTCGCCCCCCACAGAGGCCTCCCGCGCAGATGGTCGAGTGGATTTAACTTTCGAGTGTGCTATGGTCTATTTTCTGCCGTGCCCGGGTGGCGGAATGGCAGACGCTGAGGACTTAAAATCCTCCGGGGATTTTTCCTCATGAGGGTTCGACTCCCTCCCCGGGCACCATTCTTCACCCAGCAACGAACGTGCAGACTAGTGGCAGCGTTCACTGGCGCGGCCCGAAGTACCGGTAGTGTCCGATGATCTTCCAATGGAACAGTACATCCTCCATCTTCGGACCTTCGCCGATGTTATGGACGATCATGGAGCGCCCGCTTTGCAGCGACTTCTGGTCCACGACGATCCCGATGTGGAGCACGCCGCCACCCAGGTTCCACGCGACAATGTCGCCGGGCACATAATCCTCAGCGTGTTGGGTAATCGGCAGGATTTCTCCCTGGCGCTCGAAAAACACCATCAGGTTCGGAACTCGCCGGTGATCGATGTTGGAATCGGGCTTAGTCGACAACCACCGCCGCTGGCGCGGGTAAGCTGCGAAGTTCCGCACCATGTCTTCATGGACCTCCTTCTGCAGATCGACCCCTACGGCTCTGTAGGAACGAATGATCTCATCAGTGCAAACGCCGGTGTCCGCGGGAACATCTCCGCCCGGGTATGGAATTTGCACGTACGACGAGATGTACCGGACCGTGTGATGCGTTCGCTCCATCGCCGCCGCGACGAGCTTGCCCAAGAATTCTTCACGAGCGCTCGAGCCCGCAGGTCTCGTCTGCGCCAACGCCGGTGTCAACGGCATCGCCAGCAAAACAAACAGCGCCAGCCATCTCTTCACGATTGGGATGCTCGTCATGCGCCGAATACTACCAACACTTGCGCCGGTGGGCTCCGTCCTTTTCGTCCGTCCTCTGCGCGGCGATAACGGTCTCGCCCCGCGAACGTAGCTGTGCTACGCTGCGACTATGGACATCAGTTGGATTCGCGAGTTCTGCCTCTCTCTCCCGCACACGATGGAAAAGGTGCAATGGGAAGACGATCTCGTCTTCAAGGTTGGAGGCAAGATGTACGCCGTCATGGCGCTCGAGCCCGGCGACCACTGGCTGTCATTCAAGTGCGCTACCGAGGAATTTGCCGACCTCGTCGAGTGCCCCGGCGTGATTCCCGCGCCTTACTTGGCCCGAGCCCATTGGGTTGCACTGGAGACCGAAGACGCTCTGCCGCGCGCCGAGGTCAAGCGCTTGCTTCGCCAAGCGCACGATCTGATCCTTGCGAAGCTGCCGAAGAAGACGCAGGCGGCCCTGCTTCGCCGCAAACCCCGGAACGCGCCATCGCGCGAAAGAACAGTCTGAGCTGAGCGGCCGGCATTTCCTGGCGCTGCGGGGGTTCGCTATCTTCCTTCAAAGGGATATTTGTCGGCGGCTTGGACGGCGGCGGCAACGGGCCGTCGCAGCGCGATCGTATCGACTTGCGCGCGCTTGATGAAACGCCTGAGCACGGCCATCTGCGTCGTCAGCATGTCGCCCTCGTGAACGGCGGCGAGCGCGCGGCGCGCCTCGTGTTCGACGCGTCCGGCCGCATCGGAAATGAACGCACGCGCAGCATCGACCATGGCGCCCGCCGCATTCGCGCCGCTCTTCGCGGCGGCCTTTTGCGCCCTCAGCAGGCACGACTCCATGGCGTAAATCTCCATGACCATGTTCGCCAGCGCGCCGACCAGCTCCTGTTCCCCCGCCAGCTGATCCCGGTGCTTCTGCACGGCGCCGCCCGCCGCGAGGAGGAATACCTTCTTCGCGCCGGCCACGATGCGCGCCTCCTCGATCAGAACGCCTTCGGGCGCTTCTTCGTCCACTGCGGGACCGTTTAAGATCTCATCGGCGAGTTTCACCGTTGCAGGAATGAGAGGCAACGCGCCCGTGAGCGCCCGCTTCATCAGCAGCTGCACGATGAGCAGGCGGTTGATTTCGTTGGTGCCTTCAAAGATGCGGTTGATGCGGCTGTCCCGATAGATTCGGGACACCGGGTAGTCCTCGTGATAACCGTAGCCGCCGAAAATCTGCACGGCTTCATCCACGCAAAAATCGAGCATCTCGCTGCCCCAGACCTTGGCAATCGAGCTCTCGATGGCGTACTCCTCGAGGACCTTCATGGTGTTCCGGGTCCTGTCGGCCGGGGCTGGGCGCGCCGCTTCCGCTGAAGACATGGCCGCTTCAATCGTGCCCGCCGAGCGATATACCATCGAGTCCACCGCAAAAATCCGAGTGGCCATTTCGGCGAGCTTCTCTTTGATCAGGCCGAACTCGCCGATCGGCTTCCCGAAGGCTTGGCGCTCTTTGGCGTACTTCGACGCGAGGCCGAGGACATACTTTGCGCCGCCGAGGCACGACGCGCCCAGCGTGAAGCGTCCCGCGTTCAGGATGTTGAAGGCCACGATGTGCCCGCGGCCGATTTCGTGCAACAGGTTTTCCTTAGGGACCTCGCAGTTCTCGAAAAAGATGGGCGTGGTCGAGCTGCCGTGAATGCCCATCTTGTGTTCTTCCGCGCCCACGGTGAATCCGGGGACACCGCGCTCGACGATGAAGGCGGAGAACTTTTCGCCATTTACCTTTGCGAAGACGATGAAGACGTCGGCGAATCCGCCGTTGGTGATCCACATTTTTTGGCCGTTCAGGAGCCAGGATTTGCCGTCGGGAGATAGGTCCGCGCGCGTGAGCACATTCAACGCGTCCGAGCCCGCCTGTGGCTCCGAGAGGCAGTACGCGCCGATCCATTCGCCGGTCGCGAGCTTCGGCAGATACTTTCGCTTCTGCTCTTCGGAGCCGAAATAGACGATGGGCAGCGTGCCGAGACCGGCCTGCGCGCCATGGGTCACGGCAAACCCGGCGTAGAGGGAAAGTTTTTCGGTGAGCACCGTCGTAGAAACCTTGTCGAGTCCCGCGCCGCCGTACTCTTCCGGCACACCGGCGCCGAGCAGCCCGAGTTTTCCGGCCTTCTTGACCAGCTCGACCATGAGGCCGGGCTTCTTTTCTTCGAGTTCCTTGGCGCGCGGCAGGACTTCTTTCATTACGAATTCTTCGGCAGTTTGACCGATCAGCTTCTGTTCCACATTCAGATCCGCCGGAGTGAAGACGTCCTCGAGACGCGGGGACTCGAGCAAGAAACCGCCGCCTCGCGCCGGTGCCTTCGGAACCGCTGTGGTCGCCATCGCGCCTCCCAAGAGGGGACTTCTTAGCCCACGCAATGCCTGCCGGGAATATACACCAAGGTATTGCCTCCCGCCCCAAGCAGGAAGACATGGCGACACGGTTTGCCAACGTGCCCCGTTTGGGGGCTGGAGGCTGCGGGGCCTGTGGGAAACAGGGGTACCCCCCACCCTTCTTCTGCAAGTGTTGATTCTAAGGGGTTTTAAGTCCAATGTTTCAGAACTGCGGATGATAAAGGACTTACAGGCGTGTTTTTCGGATCTGCGGATTCTAAAGAGGTTAGCGAGCGTGAGGCGACTTTTCACGGCCTATTCTAGCACGTCTATTACCAGAATGCAACAGAAACGTTGAGTTATTTAGTGGTTCTTCGGGATGGGCGAGGGATTCCAATGGCAGATTTCTCACTCCGGCGTACGTCCGTGATGAAGTTGACTCCAAACCCGTACTCTTGAACACCCACAAGGGTTGATTGGCCAAGAGCGGAGGCACCCTCGGAACAAAACCCGGTCCTCAAACCAAAGGTTGGCCCACCCGCCCTACCGTACGCCTCGGTCACCCAGCTGCGGGTGCGCCACCTTGCCAAGGTTGGGTCCTGCAACGAAGAGAACGATGAGAGCCGCAGCCCAGACCAAGGCCACGTTTGCCCAGATGCTTCGCATGCCATACGCGCTCGCCATCGGTTCCACCACAAACGTGGCCACAGAATTCACCGTGCTGTGAAAAAGAATGACAGGGATAAGTGACCCATTTGAGAGGTTATACAGCCACGTGAGAATCACTGTTATTCCGCAAGTGAGCAAACAGAACCCAGCGAAGGTGACAGAACCGAAAGAAATCCGAACTGGAAGGTGCCACATCCCCCAAATGATGCCTAACAGTAGGCTCGCTCGAAGGCCAGTGGAGTTGGATTGCAGCCTTGGAAGTAGATAACCTCGCCAGCCAATCTCTTCGAACAGCGCTCCGAAAAGTAGGTTCACAGCAAAGTCCAGAAGGGCGAGCGAAAGGTGGGACACATGAATGGGAATGTTCCTGGCCAACAAGGATTCGATCGTGAACGCAAAGCCAATCAACAAGGGAATGAAAAAGGCATACAAGTACACACGGACGTGGACACGCCACTGAAAGCCGCGCCGAATGAATCGTCCAACACCCTGAACGCCTTTCGAGATGAATACCAACGACAGGGCAACGATCCCCGGAGCCAAGAAGCCCAGCCAGTAGAGTATCTGTAGAATTGACGTATGTGCACGAAAGGCAAAGACCCTGAGATAGAGAGTCTCCTTGGCGAAAGCCAGCGTCGAAAGTTCCCACACCAGCCAAGAACAAACGAAGGTGAGAATTACAAACGGCGTCACAGGGTCGTTCCTGGAATCGTTTTTCAACGTCAATACCTACGCTCGCGGCGGGTGGCCCACGCTTACCCCGGCATTTCCGGCTTGCGCCTCATCCCTTGCGCCCGCGAAGGGGAATGATAGCACTGCCACATTTCACCACGGAGTACAGGCTGCCAGGGCGTGAGGGGCACCCACAAACCTCCGAGCGCCTCGAAGGGTGTGCCACCCGCCGCTCGAATTAGGCGGGGTATAATCGAGCGCGCACGACCCAAAGGACAGTTCAAGATGAAGAGCCAGGTTGAGTTGGTTACGGCGTACTGGACGATCGCGGGGGCTTTTCCAGGCGACGAGCAGGAGTACAGTCCGTTTGACTTCAAAGACAGGGTGGAAGCAGCGGCGAGAGCCGGATTCAAAGGTTTGGGAATATGGCATGCCGATCTGGACCACATCCTCGAGCGCAGGACTCTGAAGGAAATGAAGCAGATCCTCGACGACAGCGGCATGGAATACGTCGAGGTCGAGTTTCTGACGGACTGGTTCCTGGACGGTAAAAGGAAAAGGCAATCGGACATCCGGAAGAGGAAGCTGCTGGCGGCGGCCGAAGCGCTGCAAGCGAAGCAGGTGAAAGTCGGCGACTTTTTCCACGAAAAGTGCCCGATGCCCCGGCTGATTGATTCGTTTGCCAAGCTGTGCGCAGACGCGGCGGAGCACGGAACGAGGGTCGCCTTCGAACCGATGGGCGCCGCCATGATCCACACCCTCGAGGAATCGCTTGAGATGGTCGAGGGCGCGGGAGCGAAAAACGGCGGAATCGTACTCGACCTCTGGCATGTGGTGAACTTGGGGATTTCTTACGACGCGGTGAGCCGCGTTCCGTTGCGGTATCTGTTCGGCGTCGAGGTCAACGACGCAGTCAAGGCGAAAATTGGGACCCTGCCGCCGGAGGTGATCGAACCGAGAACCTTCTGCGGGGAAGGGGATTTCGACATCAGAGGCTTTATCGGCTCGGTGAAGAAGACCGGGTATGCGGGTCCATGGGGCATCGAGGTCTTTGCCAAGGAGCTGCTACAGAAACCGCTGGAAGAACTGACAACGCGGGCGTTCAAAACCACCATCGCGCAATTCGTCAGTTAGGCGGACGAGAACCCATCGAATCGTTCGGCAAACACAAATCGCACGGCTCCGGCAATCCGCTGTACTCAGCGGGACTTCGCTTCGGAGCGTTCGATCTGCTGCTGGACCTCCCGCCGGAACTCGAGCGGATGCGCGATGGTGTTGAAGGACTCAGGCGTGCCGCCGGTGCCGCGAAGGAGCACGGTCCCGTAGCCGAGCATCCGGCCAAAAAGAGACTCCTCGACGCCGATGCTTTCGATTTTGGAGAGGAGCAGTTCGACAGTTCGGCGGCTGGTCAGGCCGACTTTGACGACCACGCGGTGATCGGTGACGGCCATTTCGGTGGCGTGACGTTTCCAGAAGGCGAAACCGGCTAAAACAGCGGCAGCGATCAGCAGAATCACGGCTGGCACGAGGAAGATGTTCGACGAGGAGTTCTTCGCGCCCGATGACGAGATCGCGCGAACGAGCAGGTACAGACCCGACACGCCAAACACCAAGCTAAAAAAGCCCGGCCAAAAGAGGACGATCCAATGAAGTTGAGTTTTGTACAGGACTTTTTCGCCGGGGGTGAGATTCTTCTCGACGTAGCTCAAGGCGGAGCCTCCTCCGTAAGGTGCAGCGATTATAGCTGACGCGACGGCTGGCTGCGTCAAGCGATAGATGGCCGCGCGCTCAGAACGGGAGGAGCTCGAACGCGGGATAGTTCGGGGCGAGGGCGGCAAAGGCTTCCGGGGGCGAGCCGGCGGGGACGGGGAAATAGCGCTGGACCGTCGCGTGGAAACGGTCGAGATAAGTCTTCAGTATTTCCAGCTTCTCGCCATCGGGGATGGGGCGGAGACGGTACCGCACGCGGGTGCGCCCCTTCTTGAGAGTGACTTCTCCAGCGGCCTCGGCGTTGCGGACCCATTGCGTGCGTCCTCGGGGTGCGACGAGGAAGCGCCTACCATTGAGTTCCAGCAGATCGATCGGCGTGGAGTAGAGGCGTCCGGTCTTACGGCCGCGGACTTGAACGAGGTAATTGTGAGGCAGGCCGAGGCCGAGCCCGACCAGGAATCCGAATGCGCGGTTGAACAAGCGCTCGGTGGCACTCGGCCTGCGAAAAGACGGTGTGTCTGAGTTCACGCCTGTAGCTCCATTCTAGAGCCCCGGTTTCTTCAGCAAGCCCGGTTGAGCGCTTCTTCGGCGCTAGTTGGCCGGTTTCGGACGCGGGCGGCTGGCCGGGGGCACAATCCCATTCATACGCAAATACTCGACCATTTGGCCGTAGTGATCGAAAGAATGCCAGCAGCCGATGCTGGCCAGCGCCAGGGGCGTGTTGAGAACAGGGTTGGGCGGATTCTTGACGGGCGTGACCACATTCTCCGCTGTGATCGTGGCAATGGCGCGGTGGCCGAGCGCGAACGAATCGCGCAGATACTTGAGAATTTCGTCCTTCGTTTTGATGGCGTCGGGACCGTTCTCACCGCCAGCGGGCGGTTTTTCGCCCAGGATCGCCCCGAAGAAAATATGGTTTGCGGTGGCGACGTGCTTGACCTGCTCCGCGAACGTGCGCACGCCTTTGAATTCTCCGGCGGTGGGAGCGAAGGAGTACTTCTCCTCGGGCATCGCTTCGGCGGCCCCCACAAATTCGCTCTCCACGATGGAGAGTTGGCGGTCGAGAACCGATGCGATCGTCGGCTTCTCCTGCGGCGTGGTCTGCTGCTGGGCGTGGGCAGCAATACAGTTCAGCCCGAAACAAAGCACGATTGCGGGATACCAGACTGTCCTTTTCATAGAGCGCCTCCAGCGTTCAACAAGAGATAAGGAATGGGGGTATCTGACTCGTCCCACCGGGCATGGGACAAATAGTCTAATGCCGTTGCCGCGGCGAATGAAATGGATTCCTCCGCTCCGCGAGCCGGCAGGCCGAATCGCGGGAGAGCCGCTCAGAGTATGCGGATTTTGCGGGTGTTCTTGTTCACGACGAAGATCCGGAGATTATTGCTATTGGGATCCGCGGGAAAGACGAAGAAGCCGATCTTCTGGGGATTGTAGGCTTCGGTCAAACCGACGATCGTCTCGGTATCGCCGAACTGAACTTCGATCTTGCGGCCGTGGGCGGTAGGGTTCACATCATAAGACTCGTGATAATCGGGATTCCCGACAAAGTCTTTCACGAAGAAAACGGCCTTCAATTCCTTGATGAGAACGTCGGTTCCTTCTCCCTGGCGCGAGGTCGGCTCAGGATAAAGGCGGAAGGATTCGCGTAGGGCGGAGAAATTGAACACGTAGCCCTTCAGCCGCCGCTTGTCGAGGAAGGCGACGACGACCTTATTGACCTGACTTTGGATCTCCGCCATAGGCTCGTATTTTCACGAAAGTATAAACCAGATTGGTCGCGACGTGTCCAGAATCGAGCTTCGCTGGCGCTTGGCAGCAACGCGGGAACGTCCAATTCCGTGTTTAGAGGGTGCTTTCCGCGAAATATCAGTCAGCTGCGCCTCGATGCATGAGCGGAGGACTGTCAGAGGCACTCGAGGAGGCCGGCGGCGCCCATACCGCCGCCGATGCACATCGTGACCATGCCGTAGCGGGCGTTGCGGCGGGCGAGTTCGCGCAAGATGGACGCGACCAGCTTGGCGCCGGTACAGCCGAGCGGATGGCCGAGCGCTATGGCTCCGCCATTGGGATTGACGCGTGCGGGATCGAGGTCGGCCTGCCGGATGACGGCGAGTGCCTGCGCCGCGAAGGCTTCGTTGAGTTCGATGACGGCGACGTCGTCGAACGAAAGCCCGGCGAGCTTCAACGCTTTGGGGATGGCGTAAACCGGCCCGATACCAAATTCCTCGGGCGGGCAACCGGCGGTGGCGAAGGCGATGAGGCGGGCGAGCGGCGCGACGCCGAATGAGCGCGCGCGGGCGTCGCTCATGACTACGGCGGCCGCGGCGCCGTCGCTCATCTGTGAGCTGTTCCCCGCGGTGACGGTTCCCTTCACGTGAAATGCAGGCTTGAGTTTGGAGAGCGCTTCGAGTGAGGTGTCGGCACGAGGCCCTTCGTCGGCGTCGAAGATGAACTTCTGCGTTTCCGGCTTTGCCGCGGCCGACCTTCCGTTCCGGGTGGTCTGCGGCACTCCATTTCCGTTGGGCCAAGAGGTGATGGTCACTTCGACGGGGACAATTTCATCCTTGAATTTTCCGGCAGCGATGGCGGCAAGGGCCTTGCGGTGGCTTTCCAAAGAAAACTGATCGGCCTGTTCGCGAGTGACGCCGAACTTGCGGGCGAGATGCTCGGTTCCGAGGCCCATGTTGATGTAGGTATCCGGGTAATTGTCGATGAGCCAGGGATTCGGCGAGACTTTGTGGCCGCCCATGGGAACCAAGGACATGGACTCAGTGCCGCCGGCGACGATGACCTGGGCGCCGCCGGAGCGGATGCGCTCGGCCGCCAGCGCGATGGCCTGAAGGCCGGAAGCGCAGAAGCGGTTGACGGTCATGGCGGACACTTCGACGGGCAGGCCGGCGCGAAGCGCGGCGATGCGCGCGACGTTCATGCCCTGTTCGGCTTCGGGCATGGCGCAGCCGAGGATCACGTCGTCGATCTCGGCGGGGTCCAGGCCCGGCACGCGGGCGATGGCTTCGCGGATGGCGAGGGCGGCGAGATCATCGGGGCGCGTCGTGCGAAGCAAGCCCTTCGTGGCGCGGCCGACGGCCGTGCGAACAGATGAGACCATGAAAGCTTCCGGCATGGGGCCTCCCGAAAGGCTCGCAGCTATTGGATGACAGCGAGGCGGCAAAAAGCAAGGAGGGCGGCCACAGGAGCACCGGGAGCACAACGAAATTAAGGCCGAACGGAAATACTGTGGACAGGATCGCACAGATCAGAGGTCTGTGTCACCGGATGTACCCCGGGGAGCAGTTTGGGCGTCTTATTGGTATGCCTTTGGGGAAGCTTTCCGGGTCCCCGATGAGAGGAACGGGCCCAGGAGACGAGAGCAGGATCCATCCTCAGGACCACGATCAAGGTAAGGACAGATTACAAGCAGCCCGGTGGATGAATGAGGGCGCTGCGGCGGCGACAAACCCATGTGGATTGTAAGGCTCGCACTGAACAGGCCGTACACCTTCGTGGTGGCGGCAATGCTGATTGTGATTCTGGGAGTAGTGTCCATTGTGAGTACGCCGACGGACATCTTCCCGAACATCAACATCCCTGTGGTGAGCGTGATCTTCAGCTACGCGGGGCTCCCGCCTGAAGAAGTCGCCACGCGGATCACCGCCCAGTTCGAGCGCGGCGCGACCACGACGGTGAACGACATCGAGCACATCGAATCGCAGTCGCTCAACGGCATGGCCATCATCAAGATTTTCTTCCAGCCCAATGCCAACATCAACGGAGCGATCGCGCAGGTGACGGCGATCTCGCAGACGCTGCTGCGGAGCCTGCCGCCGGGGAGCACTCCGCCGTTGGTGATCACCTACAACGCCTCGAGCGTGCCGATCCTGCAGATTAGCCTGAGCAGCAGCACGATGAGCGAACAGCAGTTGAACGATTTGGGGATGAACTTTATCCGCACGCAACTGGCGACCATCGAGGGCGCAGCGATTCCGTATCCCTACGGCGGGAAGATGAGGCAGATCTCCGTCGAGCTGAATCCGCAGACGCTGCTGGAAAAGCACGTTTCGGGCGCGGACGTGGTAAGCGCGGTCAACGCGCAGAACCTGATCTTGCCGGAAGGGACGGTGAAGATCGGCGACCGCGAGTACAACGTGCAGATGAACAGCAGCCCAAAGACGGTGGGGGAGCTGAACGATCTGCCGGTCAAGGTGGTGAACGGGGCGATGGTCTACGTGCGCGACGTCGCCTACGTGCACGACGGCGCGGCATTCCAGACGAACATCGTGCGTGAAAACGGGCGGCGCGGATCGTTGATGATGGTGATGAAATCGGGCAATGCTTCGACGCTGTCGATCGTGGACGCGATTCGGGCTGCGCTCCCGAGGATCGAGTCGACGCTGCCGCCGGGGATCGACGTGCGGCCGACGGCGGACCAGTCGATCTTCGTGCGGGCCGCGGTGAACGGCGTCGTGAAAGAGGCGATCACGGCGGCATGCCTGACGGCGGCGATGATCCTGATCTTTCTGGGGAGCTGGCGGAGCACGGTGGTCGTGGCGATTTCCATTCCGCTGTCGATTCTGACTTCGCTGACGCTGCTGAGCTTCCTCGGCGAGACCATCAACATCATGACCCTGGGCGGCCTGGCCTTGGCGGTGGGCATCCTGGTCGACGACGCTACGGTGGCGCTCGAGAATATCAGCCGCCTGATTCCGCAAGGGCGATCGCTGCGCGACACGGTTCTCCTGGGGGCGCAGCAGATTGCCATGCCTGCGTTCGTCGCGACGCTATCGATCTGCATCGTGTTCGTGCCGATTTTCTTCATGACGGGCATACCCGGCTACCTGTTCCGGCCGCTGGCGGAGGCGGTGGTGTTTGCGATGCTGGCGTCGTACGTGCTTTCGCGGACGCTGGTACCGACGATGGTGCTGTACTTCTTCCGGTCGGAGAGGAAACGCGCGGCAAAGAATCCGCAACAGGGGCCGGGATGGTTCCGGCGGTTCCACGCGGGGTTCGAGGAGAGATTCGAGGGGCTGCGGGAACGGTACGTGAAGGCGCTGGGGTGGTGCCTGGATCACCGGCTGGCGTTCGTGCTGCTGTTTTTGGGGTTCTGCGGAGGCTCGATGATGCTGGTGCCGTTCCTGGGATCGGATTTGTTTCCGAAAGTGGACGCGGGCCAGATTCGTCTGCACTTGCGGGCGCCGACGGGGACGCGCGTGGAAGAAACGGCGGCGCTGTGCGATCGGGTCGAGCAAACCGTGCGCAGGCAGATCCCTCCGGCAGAACTGGCTGGGATCGTGGACAACGTCGGCGTACCGTACAGCGGGATCAACTTGTCCTACAGCACGAGCGGAACCATCGGCACGTCGGATGCGGAGATCATGATTTCGCTTAGAGAGCACCACCACCCGACCCCGAACTACGTGCGGGATTTGCGGGAGACGCTTCCGCAAGAGTTCCCCGGAACGTCTTTCTTCTTCCAGCCCGCGGACATTATCAGCCAAATCCTGAACTTCGGTCTGTCGGCGCCGATCGACATCCAATTCGTGGGCCCCAACCAAGAAGCGAACTACGAGTTGGCCCGGCGAATACTGCCGCGAATCAGAGCGGTTGCCGGAGCCACGGACGTGCACATACACCAACTCTTCGATCTGGGGCAGCTGGACGTGGATGTAGACCGGACCAAGGCGGAAGGGATGGGCATGACGCAGCGGGACGTGGCCAACAACACGCTGGCCGCGCTGACGACAAGCTTCCAGACCTCGCCGAACTTCTGGCTGAGCCCGCAGGGAGTGACGTATCAGGTGACCACGATGACCCCGCAGTATCGAGTGGACTCCATGAGGGCGGTGCAGGCCATCCCCGTGATCGGGGGAGCCGGGCCGCCACAAGTCCTCGACAATGTGGCGACCATACGGCGATCGGCAGGGGCGGTCGTGGTGAACCACTACGACGTGATGCCCGTGATCGACATCCTGGCGGCGGCGCAAGGACGGGACCTCGGCGGGGTTTCCAGCGACATCAAGAAGGTGTTGAAGGAGTTCGAGGGCCAACTGCCGCGAGGCACAACGGTGGAGATCCGCGGGCAGGTCAGCACGATGAACTCGTCGTTTGAAAGCCTGGGGATCGGGCTGGTGTTCTCCATTCTGCTCGTGTACCTGCTGATGGTGGTGAATTTCCAATCGTGGACGGATCCATTCATCATTCTGACCGGGCTTAGCGCGGCGTTCGCGGGGATCGTTTGGATACTGTTCATAACGCACACGACGCTGAGCGTGCCATCGCTGATGGGGGCGATTATGTGCATCGGTGTGGCCACGTCGAACAGCATCCTGCTGGTGACGTTCGCCGGGGCGGAAATGCAATCGGGCAGAAGTTCAGTCGAGTCGGCAACGAGCGCCGGGTACACGCGGCTGCGGCCGATCATCATGACGGCGCTGGCGATGATCATCGGCATGCTGCCGATGTCGCTGGGGCTCGGCGAAGGCGGCGAACAGAACGCGGCTCTGGGACGCGCGGTGATCGGCGGGCTGTCGCTGGCGACGGTGGGAACATTGTTTTTTGTGCCGGTCGTGTATAGCCTGATGCGGGAAAAAGGCTACAAGGAACTGCTGGCGGAGACTGAGGAATAGACGCCGGACTCGCGGCATTCCCGAACGGGGAACCGGCCCCGGCCGCCGCTGCAAGCAGGAGTCGCGGGAGAGAGATGGAAGCGATGAGAGCAGACACACAGGACGAGACCGCAGGAAGCGCCACGGAATCTCGGAAAGGGCAGGCAACCAGGGGCAATTTCTGGCGATATGCAATGCCGGCGCTGGCGTTTGCACTGCTTGCCGGAGCGGCCTTCTGGGGAATTGAATCGCGGCGCGGCACGCGGGCGGCGCTTGACGCGGTGGCGAGGGATTCGGAGAGGACGCCGGTGAGCGTGGTGCACCCCCGGCCGTCGCAAGGCGGACACGAGGTGGAGCTGCCGGGGAACTTGCAGGCCTATGCGGAGACGCCCATCTACGCGCGGACGAACGGATATCTGAAACGCTGGTTCGTGGACATCGGTGGAAGAGTGAAGCAGGGGCAACTCCTGGCCGAAATCGACACGCCGGAAGTGGATCAGGAGCTGGAGCAGGCGCAAGCAGCGGAGGCGCAGGCGGCGGCGAACCTCGATCTGGCGCGAACGACGGCGGAACGCTGGCAGATTTTGTTGAAATCGGACGGCGTATCGAAACAGGAAGTGGACCAGAACGTTTCGGCCTATAAAGCGCGGGAAGCGGACCTGCTGGCGGCCAAGGCGAATGTGAAGCGGCTCGAAGACTTGCAGTCGTTCAAGCAGGTGACCGCGCCTTTTTCGGGAATCCTGACGGTGAGGAACGTAGACGTGGGAGCGCTGATCTCGAGCACGATTGCGAGCAGCGCGCAGCCGCTGTTCCGGATCGCGCAAACGAACGTGCTGCGAGTGTACGTGAACGTGCCGCAGACCTACAGCCGGTCCGTGGTCGAGGGTGTTGCGGCGGACCTGGCGGTTCCGGAGTTTCCCAAGCAGACGTTTCCGGGAAAGGTAGTACGGACATCGGGCGAAATTGACCCCGCGTCGCGAACCTTTCTGGCGGAAGTGGACGTGCCGAACTCGACGGGCAAGCTACTGCCGGGTGCGTACGCGACCGTGAGGTTCCATATTACGGCCGCAGAGCCGCCGCTCGTGCTTCCCAGCAACACGTTGCTATTCCGATCGGGCGGGACGGAAGTGGCGGTGTCGGGCGGGGATGGCAAAGTACACATTGAAAAGGTCGTGGTCGGGCGGGACCTGGGAACGAGCGTCGAAATCGTGGAGGGAGTACAACCCAACGATTCCATCATACTGAATCCGCCGGACTCGATCGCTGAGGGGGACTTGGTCGAGGTGAAGCCGGCGCCGGCTGTCGGCGAAAAGCGCCAATGACGGAAAAACGGGGAGCCGCGTGGCGGCTGGGAGCATGGCTGGGTGCCTTGGCGTGCACGCTGCTTGCGGCCGGCTGCACGGTCGGACCGAGATACCAGCGGCCGAGCGTGCAAACTCCAGGTGCGTTCAAGGAGCCGCCGCCCGCAGGCTGGAAGAATGCCGCGCCGAGCGACGACATTTCCAAGGGCGACTGGTGGGCAATCTTCAAGGATCCGGACTTGGCCGCGCTCGAAAACGAGGCCATCAAAAAGAACCAGACAGTGAAGGCGGCGCTATCTCGCGTTGACCAAGCGCGCGCGATCGCACGGCTGACCCGGGCCGACCTCTTCCCAAGCGTGGGCTTCGATCCCTCCGCGATCCGTTCGCTGGAATCGGCGAATCGGCCTCTTGCGCCGCCATCCCCTGCCGTAGCCTTCACGTCGAACACATTCACTCTGCCGCTGGACGTCAGTTACGAGGTGGACTTGTGGGGGAGAGTAAGGCGGTCGGTGGAATCGGCGCGGGCCACGGCGCAAGCGAGCGCAGCGGACTACGAGAACATCCTGCTGTCGCTCGAAGGAGAAGTGGCGCAGGACTACTTCTACCTCCGGTACGTGGATGCCGACCGCGCCATCCTGCGGAACAATATCCAGCTCCTCGAGAAGACCCTGGCGCTCGTGAGGGTCCGGCATGACGGCGGAGTGGCCAGCGGGCTCGACGTTTCCGAAGCCGAGACTTTATTGGCCACAACGCAAGCGGACTATGCCGGGCTCGCGAGACAGCGCGCGCAGTACGAGCATGCCCTGGCGGTGTTGTTGGGCAGGCCGGCGGCGGAGTTCTCGCTGCCGGAGGCGCCGTTCGCGCTCGAACCCCCGGTGATTCCAGCAGGGCTACCGTCGGACTTGCTCGAGAGACGTCCAGACGTCGCCGGAGCCGAGCGGCAGATGGCGGCGTTGAATGCACAGATCGGCGTGGCGCGCGCCGCGTTTTTCCCGCAACTGAGCCTGACCGGCAGCGCGGGGTACCAGAGCGCAAACCTCGCGACGTTGGTCAACCTGCCGAGCGCGGCATGGTCGGTGGGTGCGGCGCTGGCGGCGCCGATCTACGAAGGCGGGCGGCTGAAGGCAAACCTGGAACGGGCGCGCGCGGCGTTTGAGGAATCGGAGGCCAACTACCGCCAGCAGGTGCTCGTGGCGTTCCGCGAAGTGGAAGACAGCCTGTCTGATTTGCACGTGCTCGAGGACCAGGAAGAGGCGCAGGAGAGAGCAGTGCAGTCGGCGCAGAGTACAGCGGATATATCGACCTCGCGATATAAGGAAGGGCTGGCGAATTACTTGGAAGTGATCGACGCCCAGCGCACGGTGCTGCAGAATCAGCGGCTCGTCGCGCAGATTCGCGAGCAGCGGCTGGCGGCTTCCGTGCAGCTCATCAAAGCGCTCGGCGGCGGGTGGAAGGACCGGATGGTTCCTTGAATCGCGCGCAGCTAGCAGCAGCGCGAGCGCCAAAGCGATTCCCGCACCAGGTCATCTGAGCCGCTCGAACTCCGCGTTTCTCATCGTGCCATAGAACCGGAAGCCGCGGGCCGGCAGACGATTGGGCCCAACTCGCCTTACGCACGGCCTCTACGAGAGAGAGGTAACGGCGGCGGATTCGGAGTCGAAAGTGGGGATGGCTTCGGTGAGGCGCGTGACGGACAGAGCGTCGCGCACGCGCCCAGGCCCGCAAACGAGGCGAAGACCTCCGCCCGAACGCAACAACGTGATCGAATTGCGCACCAAGATGGAGATGCCGGAGCTGTCAATCTGGGGAACTCCTTCGAGATTGACCACAATCCGGAGCAAGCCACGATTGGCTAATGCCCGGAGAGCCTCGTGAAGACGCTCGCTGGCTTCTCCGATCACAAGACGGCCATTTATGGCGACGACCGCGATCTCGCCGAGTTCACGAATCGAGATTTGAAGACTCAAGTGAGCCTGTCCAGAATTCCGCACGGCATCTTCGATGCCGCGCGCCAAAGCATTATACGATGAGTGCGGCCGGGGTTCGCACTTTACGCGTGCCATTTGTCGTAGGATGAATCAAGGCAAAGGAAGCGAGCGCATCGAGTGGGCCTGCGAATTCGGCACCGACATTCCTGGAGACTGACGCCGCAAGAAGCGCGGCGGTTGCAAGAGAAGCTGCGTGAAGAGTGGGAGGGTCGGGACCGGCTGGGTAAGATCAACACCGTTGCGGGAGTTGACGCGGCATTCGTGATCGAGGTTTCGCAGGGGCTCCCTTCGACTGCGTTCCAGGTGGGCAGGCCCGGCGGGCGACAGGTAGTGCGCAATGCGAACCAGGCCATCGCCGGCGTGATCGTGTACAGCTTCCCGGAGATGCGAGAGATTGGACGCGCCTGTGCGGTGCGGCCGCTCCGGTTTCCCTACGTGCCGGGACTGCTGAGCTTCCGCGAGATTCCGGTGGTCCTGGCGGCGCTCAAAAGACTTCGCAGGCTGCCGGACTTGATCTTCTGCGACGGGCATGGGTATGCGCATCCGCGGCGGTTCGGCTTGGCGAGCCATCTGGGCGTGCTGTTGGATCGCCCGACGATCGGCTGCGCGAAGTCGTTGCTGGTGGGAAAGCACGCCGAGCCTGGACGGACGCGAGGGGCGTGGGCGCCGATTATGCACGTGGATCGGCAGGGCCAAGACGAGGTGATCGGCGCGGTGGTGCGGACGCGGGACGGCGTGCGGCCGATCTACGTTTCGCAGGGGCACCGGGTATCTCTCGATACCGCGATCGAGATGGCGCTCCGGGTCTCGGATGGTTTCCGTATCCCGCGGCCGACGCGTGAGGCGGACCATTACGTGAGTGCCATTAAGCGGGAAATGTCCCGGCGGCCAGCGAATTGACTGTGACTGGCAAGCGCGTCATTTGTATAACCGATATGCCGAATTCAAAAATGCGATGCGTGCGCGCGATATCTGCTTACTATAATCCCGCTCGGCCTCCACATTCTACAGGCGTAGAAATGCGTCTGTTCAGATCGGAAAGAACATGCGAAATACGCGGCTAGTTGTGTTTGGCCTGATTCTACTACTAGGTGTGACGTCCATTCCTATCCTCTGGGCACAAGGCCCGGCGGTGACGCCCGGCTCGGTGTCTGCGGCGATGGTGGCGCCGTCGCTCGTAACCCCTGAGCGGCTCGACAAGCTGGAGAGGCAGGTTGGCGAGGCGCAATCCTCGGCGGACAACGCCTGGATGCTGACCAGCGCCGCGCTGGTGCTGTTGATGACAGGGCCGGGGCTGGCGCTGTTCTACGGCGGTCTGGTTCGGGCGAAGAACACTCTGGCGATCATGATGCAGAGTTTCGGTCTGATGGTCCTGATCACAATACTGTGGGCGCTGGTCGGGTACAGCCTGTGTTTTGGAAGCGGAGGGAGCGTGTTCGGCGGCTTCCAGCACATATTCTTGCGCGGCGTCGGCGGCGCGCCGAATCCGGCGTACTCCGGGACCATCCCGCAGCAAACCTTCATGATTTACCAGCTCATGTTCGCCATCATCACTCCGGCGCTGATCACTGGAGCGACGGCCGAGCGTATGAAGTTCAGCGCCACAATACTGTTCATGACGCTGTGGTTTTTCTTCGTTTACACGCCGCTGGCGCACATGGTCTGGGGCCAAGGCGGATTGCTGAACGCGGCGTTGGGTGGACGGTTCCCGTGCCTGGACTTCGCCGGAGGGACCGTCGTACACATCAGCTCCGGCGTATCAGCTCTGATGTGCGCCCTCTATCTGGGCAAACGCAAGGGCTACCCACAACAGCCCATGCCGCCGCACAGCATGGTGCTGAGCTTCATCGGGGCGTGCCTGCTGTGGGTGGGGTGGTTCGGGTTCAATGCTGGAAGCGCGTTGGGGTCGAGCCGGCTGGCCACGAGCGCGTTCGTGGCTACGCACCTGGCCACGGCGGCAGCAGCGGCAGGCTGGATGGTCGGGGAATGGATCCGGGATGGGAAGCCGAGCGCGCTCGGCGGCATTTCGGGAGCGGTGGCAGGTCTGGTAGCCATCACGCCAGCCTCGGGCTTTGTCGGTCCCATGTCGGCCCTGGCCATCGGGTTGACCGCAGGGTTCGTTTGTTATTTGATGGTGACCAAAGTGAAGGCCAAATTCGGGTATGATGACTCGCTCGATGCCTTCGGCGTCCACGGCGTTGGCGGGACGATTGGCGCGCTGCTGACCGGCGCGCTTGCAACCCGCCTTGTGAATCCGATTTTCCAGGACGCTGGCGGCAAGGCGCTGCCGGTGGGATGGTTGGATGGGCATTGGGGCCAGATCTGGAACCAGCTCGTCGGCGTGCTCTTCGCGTGGACGTTCGCGGCGGTGGGAACACTGGTGCTCTTGAAGATCGTGGACGTCGTCATGGGCGTGCGCGTGGCCGAGGAACATGAAGTCGAAGGGTTGGATATCACGCAACATGGCGAAGAGGCCTACAACTTCGAAGCGTAGTCGCGCAGAGGTGCGAAGATGATGAAAGTGGAAGCCATCATTCAGCCGTCGAAGTTTGAGTCCGTCAAGGAAGCGCTGCGAGAAGTCGGCGTGGAAGGAATGACGGTCTCGGAAGTGCGCGGGCACGGCCGGCAGAAGGGGCACACGGAAGTATACCGCGGCCGGGAGTACTCCGTGGACTTGCTGCCTAAGATCAAGATCGAAATGGTCCTGCCGGATAAGATGGCGAACCAAGCGGTCGACACCATCCTGAAGAGCGCGAAAACGGGTAAGATCGGAGATGGGAAGATCTTCATCTCGCGCGTGGACGAGGCCATACGCATCCGCAATGAGGAGCGCGGCGAGGGTGCGCTCTGAAGCCCCTGGGGACTGAGGCCCCGGGGACCTTGATGTTTGACCTCTTCCGGCGCACGAGACGGACGGGACCGAACGTGCTTCGGCCTTGCGCATGACCGTTTCCTCACTGCCAACCGAACCGCCCACCGATTGGGCCGCGTACTGCGACGCGGCACGCGCGCATATCCAGCAGACATTTGAATTATCCGGCAACGCGAGCGGGGCGCTCGCGGAGCAGAGCGCGCTCGCCGACAACGTGGTGACGCGGCTCTTCGCACAGCACGTGGCCGCGGCCTGCGGAATGCAGCGCAAGCTGTGCCTGGTGGCCGTGGGCGGTTACGGGCGAAAGACGCTGTTCCCTCACTCGGACCTGGACCTGTTATTCCTCTTTGACAACAGCAGGACGGAAGCCGCGGTCAAGGGCGGCATCGCCGAGATGGCCCGCATTCTGTGGGACGCGCGGTTTCGCGTGAGCACGGCGGCGCGAACCATCGAAGAGTGCTCGGCGGTGCGCGAAGACAACGTCGAGTTCCACATCTCGCTGCTCGACCGCCGGCTTCTGGCGGGGGATCCGGAGCTCTACGAGAAATTCGACAAGAATGTGATGTCGGCGACCATGATGCGGGCGCGGTCCATGGTTGTAGCGCACCTGGGCCAACTCGCCGAGCAGCGGTACGAAAAGTACGGAAACACCATCTTCCACCTCGAGCCCAATACTAAGGAAGCCCCGGGAGGGTTGCGCGACTACCACGTCGCCTGCTGGCTGCTTCAACTTGCGGGGAAAAGCCCCTCGGGCCCGGATAAGAATTTGCCGGAGCTGCGCGAACAATGCCGACCGGCAGTCGAGTTTCTTTCCGCGGTGCGCTGCTTCCAGCACTACCGGACCGGACGCGACGACAACGTGCTGACCTACGAGTTGCAGGACGAAGCGGCGCAGCGGGGTGTGGGTTGCGCATCCCAGCCGCAGCCCGCGGACGAGTGGATGCGTCTCTACTTCAGGCACGCGCGCACGATCCACCGGTCAGCGGTGCGATTGCTCGAAGAAGCGCAGAGCGGGAGAGAAACGCTCAAGCGCCGGATCGCGCGCTGGTTGGCCCAACGGAAGGGCGCGGAGTTTTTCGTGGTCGACGGGCGAACGGAGCTGAAAGACCCGGGTACGATCCGGCAGATGGAAGGATTGCTCCGGCTCTTCGAGTTTCTCGCGCAGACCGGAGCGCCGCCGAGCTTCGAGGCCGAACGAGAGGTGCGCGCCGCGCTCGATGGCGACGCAGCCGCCGCCTGGGACGCGCCGGGACTGTGGCCTGCGCTGCGGGAGGTTTTCGCGGGACCTTATCCGGCGAACGCGTTGCGGCTGATGCAGCGCACCGGGCTGCTGATGCGCGTCTTGCCGGAGTTCCGCGCGATCGACACGCTGGTCGTGCGGGATTTCTATCACCGTTACACCGTGGACGAACACACATTGCGCACCATCGGGCACCTCGAGCGTCTGGCGGCGCCGCAGCACGAATGGCAGGAGCGCTTCGCGGTCATCTGGAAGCAGCTCGAGCAGCCGGAGCTGCTGGTGCTGACTCTCCTGTTGCACGACGTGGGCAAGGGGATGCCGGAACCGAATCACGTGGATGGAAGCCTGCTGGCGCTCGCGAAGGCGGGCCAAAGGCTGGGGCTCGGGCGCGCCGACCAGGAAGAGATCCACTTCTTGATCGCGCGCCACTTGGACATGTCTGCCACCATGCAGCGCCGCGACATCTTCGACCCCGAAACCGTAGGAGCTTTCGCGGAAACGGTGGGTAAGCTGGAACGGTTGAGCATGCTCTGCCTGTTGACCTACGCGGATATCCACGCGGTGAACCCGGAGGCGCTGACCCCGTGGAAGGCGGAGATGATCTGGCAGCTCTACGCCGCGACAGCGAATTATCTCAGCCGGAGCCTGGACCGCGACCGAGTGCATGCGGCGGCGCAAAAGCGGGTCATTGAAGAAGTGCGGGCGCAGCTCGCGGGGAGAAACGACCTGGGGCGGCTGGAGGCATTCTTGGAAGGGTTTCCGACTCGGTACCTGGCGGTGCAGCCGCCGGAGAGGATCGCGGCGCACTACCGGCTCTCGGTCGGACTCGCGGATAAGCCGGTGCAAATCGAGATCGAGCACCGCAGGCGTTTCTACGAGCTGACGCTCGTGACCAAGGACCGTCCCGCCCTGTTTGCCACGATCGCCGGGGTGTTGGCCGCGTGGGGGATGAACATCGTGAAGGCGGACGCGTTCGGCAACGCCGCGGGAAGCGTGCTGGACACGTTTCACTTCGAAGACTTACACCGCACCCTCGAGTTGAATCCCAGCGAGGTGGAGCGCTTCCGGCAGGCGCTGGCCGACGTCATCATGGGGAAGGTGCCCGTGAAGCCGATGCTCGAGGCGAACGCAGCGCGCCACCGGGCCCAGGCGAAGAAGATTGCCGTGACCACGCAGGTGCAGTTTGACGATTCCTGCTCGTCGCACAGCACCCTGCTCGAGCTGGTCACGCAGGACCGGCCGGGACTCCTCTATCAGATCGGTTCGGCGCTGGCGTCGAATGGATGCAACATCGAGGTGGCGTTGATCGACACCGAGGGACAGAAAGCCACCGACGTGTTCTACCTCACGCGGAACGGCGCCAAGCTCGAGACGGAATTGAAGCAACGCTTGGAAGCGACGCTGCTCAAGGCGCTGTAGAAAACCTCACCGGAATGTTGTGGGAGCCCGCGCCACCGCAAAAGATTTCACCGGTCATTTACGTTTGTTTCGGCGTGGCCAACGGCCGAATGGGGAGCCAACCACGCACGGGACACCGCAGACGAAACCGCGCCGGCTCGTGGATGAGAGAATCAGCCGTCCGCTATGATCGGCAGGGGAGAAATGCGTTGCCGCTCGGAGATCCAAGACAGAAGAAGGTCGTGCCCTTTGCCGCGGAGGTATTGGAAGGCAACTCCGATCATCTCTTCCTTGCTCACCCAAGTGATGAGCCCTTTGCCGTCGATAGCGGCGCCGATGGCCAATTCAAATGCGAAGTCGATCACCGAGTGATACTCGAGGGGCTTGACGACGCGAACGGCCATGCCACCCTCACTGAGGTTGGTCATCCTTCCGCGCTGTTCCGCGCCCCCCGCTGACAAAGAGACCGGAAGATTAACGGGGTGGCGAAAATAACGGCGGCGCTCACGACCCATCACTTCTTGAGCGGCCTTGACATGCGACAAAACAACTTCCTCAGTCAATGGTTTTTGGAGAAGGAAGTTGACCCGCGCCTCCAACAATTCCGGCGGCTCGATGCCGGTCCCCCGGCAGCCGAAGACCATCGCATGACGGTTGGCGCGTCCCTGGCGGAGGGAGTTGATCAGTTCCACGGCGCCGGGGATCTCCAGATCTACAAAAATGCCGTCAATCTTGCGCCGTTCCACGTAGTCCCGCGCGGCCTCCGCCGTCGGAACAAATCCGAGGCTGGCCCCGAACTCCTTCAAGGCCCCAGCGACCGCCGTGAGAGTCTTATAATCGGTGGATACGAGGAGGAACTCGAGAGTCGTCGGTGGGGTCATCGAATCAGTGCCCTCCTTTCCGTCCGGAACCAAGATTCTCGTTCGAGGTTCCCCGGGGACCTGAAGTGGCAATGAGGTTATCATCTTCTGTGAGATCCCTGTATCAATTCAGGCGGATTCTCGCCTGCTCAATTCGGGCCGCCTACACCCTTTGGGGACATCACCGCAGACCATGCACAGCCCACTCATTCCCGTCAGATAGACATCCCGCAGCAGCCATCGCCGCCGGAAGCACTTACCTCCGCACTGCGACGTACTCGGCGAAGCGGCCCGGGTGTCCCGCCTGCGGCATGGTCTGATAACCCTCAGTGTCGCAAGGACTTCAGAAAAAACAGCGCCAATGGTACCGATGAAACCAACTTAATGCGAGGCAGCGCAAGAGTACGGTCGTACCGTTCAGCGTGAGACAGAACTGCCGCGTACTGGCACGCTAAGTTACTGCAACAACTATAGTTAGCGCCCCGTCGCGCTGCGCTCCAAGCCTCCGTATACACCAGAGTATAATACAACAGAAGTAAAGGCCTGCCATCAGGTCAGCCCAGCGAGCCCGAACGACCGGCCTGGGCATAGCCCGGCCGACTCGCGATTGGCGAGAACCGACAGATGAAGAACGCACAGCGGAGAGCGCCAGACGAAGCTAGTCATCTGCGGCGAGAGGGTTGGGAGAGAGGCGCCGCCGCTCTCTGAACCAGTCCAGAAGATCGTTCTGGCTCTGCCCACGCAGGAAGTGGAACGTAATCCCCATCATTCCTTCGCTATTCGCCCAAGTGATCTGTCCCCTGCCGCTGATCGAAGGCCCGGGGGGCAATTCGAATGCAAAGTCAATCACGGAAGAACATTCCAACGGCTTCGCGGCGCGTACTGCCATTCCGCCTTCGCTAATGTTGGTGATCGTGGCTCGATGCTCGGCTCCCTTAAGGGCCAAGGAGGCAGGGAGGCTGACGGCGTGGCGAAAATAGCGGCGGCGCTCGCGGACCATTACGTTACGCGCCGCTTTGGCATGCGAGAAAACGTCTTCCGCAGTCACCGGCTTATGAAGGACGAAGTTCGCGCCGGCTTCCAGCGCAGCAGACGCCCCGGCGGCGTCTCCCGCGCAGGCGAAGACCACCGCGTAGCGGTTGGAATGTCCCTTGCGGATAGCGACGATCAGGTCCGGGGCGCCACCAACCGCGAAATCCACGAAGATGCCGTCAAACCTGCGCCGTCCGATGTAGTCGCCTGCGGAGTCTGTTGTAGGAACGAAGTTGAGATTGGCCCCGAGTTGCTTCAGCCCCCCAGTGACCGCGGTGAGGGTCTTGTAGTCGGCGGAGACCAGCAGGAACTCCAGGGCAGTGTCCGGGGTCATCGTGTAACCGTCCTCCTTTCAATCGTCGAGCGGGATTTCCTATTGGCGCTCCGAGAGGGCGGCGCATTCTACATCAGCGGGTGGTTTCCGTCCTATAGGACTCCCGATTCATTTTTCGGCGCTGCCCGGCGTGGAAACCAGTCTGCTAACTGAGTGATGGTCAACCAAACAGTCAGCTCGGGCAATCCACCTTTCGAGCGTTGCCCATCGAGGATCTGGAAACGCGGTTTGGTTGAGGCTGGCGCGCGCTGCAGTGCCTCTTGACCGCCGGGGGCGAGAGGACTACGCTCGGCACAATCCAATCGGATGGGAGGCGCCATGAAGTGTGCACATGAGGGTTGCCTCCGAGAAGCACAAAAGGTCTGCTCTGAGTGCGATAAGCAATTCTGTGACATGGACATTCGAAGGTGCAGCTTATGCCACGCACTGGTGTGCCGCGAATGCTGCTTTGATCACAATTTGAACAATCCTCTGCATGAGGAAGGCACACCGAACGCCTAGCATCGTCCTTCCTCCCGAATCTCCTTTCAATGACCAGCTAGGCCTTGTCGGTTAGGGTGAACACAACCCGCAATCAACTAGGGTAGGGGGGCGCGGGCGAGGCGATCCGCTCAGGCCCTTGGCAGGATAGAGAAGTTCTGGTGGACGTGAGCGGGTTCGAACCGCCGACCCCCTGCTTGCAAAGCACCAATCTCGCCTCCAACAGTTTCACCGGGAATCCTAACTACTAACGTTTCCAACAAATCGGGGAATCTGCTTTCGCTCAAAAGCTAACCCCAATGCACTGAAAAGGTTCCATTCATGCACACTTCGTGCACAGTCGGGTTTTGTGATCGCGATTGCTCCCGGTTGACGGGCAAACCGGAAGTAATCCACTTGGCCGGAAAACGCGCCGTCCGACGAAGTGAGATAAAGAAGAGCGCCTGGCTGCAGACCCAAGAGGTCCGCACGCAAAAGGCGACTTCCCTGCTCACGGCGGACAGTGTTTGCGTTTGCGAACAATGTTTGGTATAGTACGAACAGTGTTCGAGACCACAAGCCAGGCCCATATCATAGGAGCGGCGCGCAAGCTAGTCCGACGCCGCGGCCACGCAGTGGTTTCGCTGCGGCAGATCGCCGCCGCGGCTGGCTACAGCCCGGCCGGGCTCTACGCCCACTTCCCGGGCCGCGAGGGCATCATGGACGCGGTGGCGGACGCGGTACGAGGCGACCTGGCTGCGACCCTGGAGCGCGCCGCGGCGGAGCAGGCTGAGCCCACGGCGCAGCTCGTTGCTGTCGGGCTCGCTTACATCACCTTCGCGCTCGATCACGCGCCGGAGTTCGAGCTGCTCTTCCGCTACACCCGGTCGCGTAAGCGCAGCAGCGTCGACCCATCACCATCGTCGTTCGATCTGCTGCGTAGGATTTTGCGCCGTGGAGCGCCGTCAGCCAGCGCGGAAGTGATCGACCTGGCCTGCCTCCGGTTGTGGTCCACCGCGCACGGCCTGGCGAACCTGAGGGCGTTCCATCTCTCCGAGTTCGCCTGCGATTGGAATGCCTGGACGCGCCAGATCCTGCAACGACAGGTGGAGGAGGTCCTATGTTCGGCCCATCGAGATTGCTGACGAGCGTAGCCCTGCTCACGACTGTAGTGCTGCATGCGGGCTGCGCCTCGCCGCGCCATTTGGAGGCGATCACCCTCGAGCAGCTCGACGAGCGGCTGAAGACGGAGACGAAGAAGGCGCCGGGCGTCGTGTTCGGCGCCGTCTGGAGAGACGGCACGATCGTGATTCGCGCCGCGGGCGTCGCCGATCTGCGCTCCGGGCGCAAGATGGAGCCTGAGACGCCGTTTGCCCTGTTTTCGGTGACCAAGCTATTCACGGCCACAGCGGTCATGCAGCTCTCGGAGCGCGGTCGCATCAAGCTCGACGCTCCCGTGAGCCAATACCTGCCGGACGTGCGCCTTCGCCGGGACGGGCAAGAGGCGACGGTGCGCGACCTGCTCACTCACACGTCGGGATTGCCCAATCCCCTTCCCGTCAGGTGGGTGCACGTTGCCGGAGAGCCCGGCCCCACCTTGGACGAGATGATCCGCCGAAAGGTCGGCGCCGAGCCGCGGTTGAAGTCCGTGCCAGGGATGAAGCCAGCGTACTCGAATCTCGGGTTTCTGCTGCTTGGCAAAATCGTCGAGCGGGCGTCCGGCGTGCCATATACGAGCTATGTCGAGAGCAACGTGCTCGCCCCGCTCGGATGCCGCGGAGCCGGTTTTGCGGTGCCCGCCGACCGGGCAACAGGCTATCAACGCAAATGGAGCCTCATCGGCTTGCTGTCGCGCTTCTTGTTCGACAAACGATTGATCGCCGGCTCCATCGACGGCTACTGGGAGATTCGGCCGATAACCGTGGACGGCGCACCGTACGGCGGCTTGAACGGGCCGGTGTCTTGTCTGCTTGAGATGGCGAGCATGATGATGCACGATGGCATGGGCAGGAACGGCCGAGTGCTGTCGGCGGCCTCTGTCCGTGAGATGCTTGAGCCATCACGGACGCGGGACGGCCGCATCATGGGCATCGGCCTTGGGTGGCCCCTCGGCAGCATAGACGGGGAGCGCTTCGCGGTTCACGAAGGTGGTGGCGGCGGCTGGCGGTCCGAGCTGCGCGTCTACCCCGACCGGGGCTATGCGGTCGCTGTTCTCCGCAACGAGACGTGGTTCGCCACGGACGGACTGGCGCGAGTGGTGATCCTAGACCCTCCGCGGGAAGCGGGACGCTGATCCGGTCCCCGCGCCGCAGACACGGAAACGAAGCTGGAGAGCGGAGAGTCACCGAGACGCTCGCACTCATTCATGGAGCGCCCGCCGCTGGGGGCGAACGACGGAGATGTCTTAACTTGACGTGTCAAGCTTGCGGCGGATTGGAATTCTTGAAATTCTTTGTGGACAGAGCACACCTGCCTTTTAAACGGCAATGTTCCCCCCTAGCGCTTCCAATTGCCTAAACACGTTCCTAGTTTTCAGAGGCTTAGGATCTCTCATGATCGTGCACAGCGGCTCTCTTCGGTCCTTTTTTGCACAGTTCGTAGACAAGTGGACATGCGACCCCAAGACGAATCCACTAAGTCTCTCAAAATGAAAAGGATTGGTGGACGTGGCCGGGTTCGAACCGGCGACCCCCTGCTTGCAAAGCAGGTGCTCTCCCAACTGAGCTACACGCCCCATACAACTACATGATTCTAATAATGATTGTAATAGGATCTGGTGAGAATGACTACCTGCTCTGTTTGCAGGTGCTCTCGCCAACTGAGCTGCCCACCCATCACGTGGAACCTTCACCCCGTACGATACTTACAACGATGTCCTGAACAGCTTTAACTCTGATTCTCGGTCCATTCGGTCCAAGAAAGCACTTTTCCAAAACAGTCGGAGCGTTGGATAGAGCCTTCGGGCTACCGCTCGACAGAATTCGACCGCGGGTTGGCGGCGCTATTGTGTTTTTACGCTGGATGGCGCGCAGTCTATATTCGAGGGCTTCAACACCTTTGAGCGGATTACCGGCGACCACTTTTCATTCCAGCATTAAAGGTCTTCACCTGGTACAAAAATCCCCCGTCAGGTCATAGGGGAGAAGCCCTTTAATGCCCAACATCGGCGCGTTTCTTGGCAGCCGAGGTCGGGGCAAGCGTCGTCGAGTCGCGCAGTACCAGGCTAGTCTCGAGCACATACTCCGTTCCATGCTCGGAAGGTGTTTCACGCTCCAGTTCAGTCAGCAATGCGTGGAACGCGATGCGGGCCAGTTCGGATTGCGACATGCGAACCGTCGTAAGCGGAGGCAAGACAAACTGCGCGAGCCTGATGTCATCGAAACCCACCAAGGATAAATCTCTCGGAATGTGCAGACCTTCTTCGTAGCACTTGCGCATTACGCCTAGCGCTGTCATGTCGTTTGAGCAGAGAATAGCAGTGGGACGATTCGGAAAGGAGAGCAACGATTGCATTGCTCTGACTCCACCCTCAAGCGTGTGATCACCTTCGACAACGAACCCCTTCGTCACATTCAGTCCAATTTCGCCCATAGCCTTTTCGAACGCGTTGCGGCGGGACTTGGCTGACTTGAGCGCCAGTGGCCCTGCGATAAACGCAATCTGTTCGTGTCGCAGCGCTGCCAGGTGTTGCACAGCCTGTCGGATCCCATTCAGGTAGTTAATTCGAATATTGCTGACGCGCGGCCGCTTCGGTCCGACGTCTACGAACACAAGCGGCACGTTGCTCAATTCCCGGTCCTCGAGCAGCAGGTCTTCCATCCCGAACGTCATGACAGCTACGCCGTCCACGCGCCGTCCAGTCATACGCCGGACCGACAAGTCCATGCGTTTGGGATCGTGAACCGTAGATACCAGCAGGATCTCGTACCCGTGTTCGACGGCTATGTTTTCAAACGCCTGCACGATTTCCGGGAAGAACGGATTGGTGATCTCCGAAACGACCAGCCCAAGGATATGGCTCCGTCCCGACACGAGTGCGCGAGCCTGAATATTCGGGCGGTACCCCGATTCCTCAATTACTTTCCACACACGCTTTGCAACGCGCGGATCGACCGTCGGTATACGGTTGATTGTGCGCGAGACAGTCGCTGTGGATACCTTGGCGCGCTTAGCAATTTCTCGAATGTTCATTGAGTATTATGACTTCGCCAACTCTGCTCAATATGGACCACTGGTTGCCGCTCTGTCAGGAGTTCGTCGCAACAACCTCGTAATAGACAGAGTACCGTTCGTGGATGATCTTTGACAAAGGCACAAACGCTACACTCTGATTCTGTGCAACCGTGCTAAAGGCCAGCTGTCCGCCGGCGGGTTCGAGCCAACTCGCCGGGTCGTCGACCTTCCCTTTGAACTGCAGCATCGGAGCGGGCTCTTGTTTTTCTTGTGCCGTGAAATGCCGATACCACTTCTCCCGGGGCTCTTCTTCGAATCGCGCGGCCAATACCAGAGGACCGTACATCACGGCCTGGAGACTCTCCTTGTCGGGCATGGGCGCCGCATGCAGACGCATTGGAAGGCGCAATTCAATGCGATCACCGTTCTTCCATGGCCCACGCAGCGCAAGATAGCTGCTCGGATCGGCAAAAGCAGGCACTGTTTGCCCATTTATCTTGACGCTTCCGCTCTTCGCCCAATAGGGAATGCGTAATTTCAGATCAATATCAACGGGTCTTGCCGTTGAGATCGTCAGTGCAGTTCCTTGCACTTCCGGGAAAGAAGTGCGTTGCGTAAGGTGGATACCTTTTTCCGGCCAATTCACTTCGGACGCAATGTACAAATTGACGAAGATCGAATCGTCGTCGTGGAAGTAGATCGTGTCGGTTAACTTGGCTAACTCCTCTGATCCCGTCCCGTTACAGCACCAGAAGGAATCGAACGGTTTGGCATAGATCTTGGAGTAACCGTTTCCGAGTGGCAGGTAGTAAACGGTTGTGCCCGTCTCAGGATCTATGGTCCCCATTCGGTGGTTGAACAGCACCCGCTCGTAATAGTCCATGTATCGCGCTTCAGGCAACCACCCGAACAAGTGCCGTGTTAGTTTCATCATATTATATGCGCAACAGTCTTCGGCTGTGTGAGGACTCAGTTGCGCCGAGAGGACACCCGGTTCAGTTCTCCACGTCTCGAAATTGCTGGTGCCCCCCGTGCAATACGAGCGCTCACTCGTCACTTCGCTCCAGAAGTAGTCGGCAATGTTCCAATATCGCTTGTCGCCGGTCAGCTCGTACAATCGAGCGGCGGCAATCACTTGCGGAATGTGCGTATTGACATGTAGTCCCTTGAGTTCATCGCGGTGCGCCGCGAGCGGATCGAAGAACCATTTCTTGTCGAAGCGCTGCGCCAGGTTCAGATACTCGCGTTTTCCGGTCACTCCGTAGAGATTGCAGAGCACCTCCCCCATGCCACCGTACTCGACATTGAGAACGCGCTGCATCTGCGGCTCGCTGAGGGGATCAGCCCAATCGCGTACCCATCCGGCCATCTTTTGCACTGTTTCAAGTGCCTGCTCGTTGCCGGCAAGCTTGTACATATCAAGATGGCCGGCCATGATTTTGTGGATGGTGTAGAAGGGAGCCCAGACGCTCACTCCATCGCGCAAACGGTCGAAGAACTCCTGGGGGAACGCGCTCAGGTAGCCGTTCCTGCGCTGTGCCTGGCATCTTGCGAGCTCCGCAACCATCACGTCGCCATTGCGCTTTAGCTCTTCGTCGCCCGAGCTGGCAAAAGCTAATGCACAAGCCGACAAATAGTGCCCGCCCGCGAAATGGCCACGCAATTCGCAATCGGGCTTTTCCCAATCACCCAACGGCTCTGCCGAAGATGGAAGCCCTGCTGTCAAGCGAAATGTATGAAGCAGCCGGTCGGGAGGCAGTGTCCTCAAGTAGCGGCGATTGGCTTCTGCCGCCGCGCTAAAAGCGCCCGGCCCGAGCCGCACGTTGCTCATCGGAAATGGAATCGCTCGCAGCGGCACAACCTCGCGACTGATCTGCTTTGCGGCTGAAGCGGAAAGAGGCTTCGGCATTTCCTCTTGGAGCGCCAAGGCCTCGGTGGGAAGAACGGCGGCTGCACCAGCAGCGGCGACAGCAGCAGCGACGAAATCACGGCGGCTGATTTTCTCCAAGAAAACCTCCTTACTGGGTACGTGACACCACCACGCCGGCGATTACTACTCCGGCAGTATTTTCGATCCTATCACTTGGAACGTTCCTGCCGCCGGCGCTCCCGTATTCGGCTGACCTCCACCAATTGATATCGAATACTTGCCTTCCGCAATGATCGGTTCGCCTGCCTCACTCACCATGCTCAGGTCGCGATCCTTTAGCTCGAAGTGCACCTTCTGCGACTCGCCTGGCTGCAGGTGCACGCGCGCGAACCCGCGGAGAGCGCGGATAGGCGCGCCGGCGACATCAGGAAACTTCAGATAGAGCTGCACCACCTCATCCCCAGCGACTTTCCCGGAATTGGTCGCCGTCACAGACGCGTTGAGCGGATCGCCGGCATTGATTGGCGCGTCCGGCAGGGTGAGCTGGCTATAGCTGAAGTTTGTGTAGCTGAGGCCGTACCCAAAGGGCCAGAGAGGCTCGCCTTCGAAGTAGCGATAGGTGCGGCCCTTCATCGCGTAGTTCTCGAAATGCGGTATCTGGTGGACGTTCTTATAAAAGGTGACTGGGAGACATCCGGCGGGATTGTTCTTTCCGCTCAAGGTCTCGGCAATGGCGGCTCCGCCTTCCTCGCCGGAATACCAGGCTTCGACGATGGCGTTGGCATGGGCCTTCTCCCAATTGACGCCGAGCGCGCTGCCGTTCATGAGTATGACGACGAGGGGCTTGCCGGTTGCGGCCACCGCCTGGACCAGATCTTCCTCAGGCTGCGGCAAATCGAGGCTGGTGCGGTCTCCGCCGAGGAAGCCGGGCTGTTCCACCGGCATCTCCTCGCCTTCGAGAGCACTCGTTATGCCGACCACGGCAACGACCACGTCCGCGTTCTTGGCGGCGGCAATGGCCGCCGGATCGGGTGCGTTGTTCACGGGAGCCCAGATGAGCTGCGCCTCGGGTTTGCCGCCGGGGAATTGGCCATACGCGACCTCCAGCTTTACCGGGTGTCCCTTCTCCAAATGAACTTGGCCGAGATTGGACCTGTGCCCGAATATTTGCGTGACCTGCTTATCGTCCACGGATACGCGCGCGAAACCATCCGCTTTAACCCCCAGCAGGTAATCGCCAGTTTCCCGGGGATTGAGGAAGCCGGTCCATTGTACCCAGAGGCCATGGTTTCCTTTTGCCTGTTCAGGAAGGTTGCCTGCATTCAAGTCCACGCTGGGCTCGACCCGCGACGTCAGCAGTGTAGGTTTGGCTCCGAAGCCCAGCCCCAGGCCGTACTCGGCTTTGAGACCGGGCTTGCCATCAGGAGTGGTCAGCGCCGATGCGGGCACGGGACTCCCCTGATTGGAGAGGAACTGAGTGCCAGGAACGTAGGTGATCTTCGCCTCGGGAAACTCGGCCTTCATTCCTTCCAACACAGTTACAGTGTGCGTAGGAGTGCCGTTATAGTTGCCAAGCAGAACGGCAGTCTGATCGGCAAGCGGGCCTACAATGGCGATGCGCTTGACGGATTTGAGGGGCAGTACGCCGTCATTCTTGAGCAGCACCATCGACTCGTTTGCCAGCACCCGCGCCATGGCGCGATGCTCCGGACTATCGAGCAGTCTTTCATCAATTTTCGAATACGGGACCATCTCCGGCGGGTCGAACATGCCCAGGCGGATGCGCGCGGTGAACAAGCGAATAAGTGCGGTGTCGATAGCGTCCTCCGACAGAAAGCCCTGCTGCACGGCTTCGATGTACGGCTTGTAGTCGTGGTCGTCGGCCACCTTGGCGAAATCGATGCATTCGTTGTCCATGCCGCGCTCCAGCGCGATCGCCGAGACCTGCGGCTGGGTCGGGCGGTAGTGGTGGCCGCCGAAGATGTCGCGGACCGCTTCGCAGTCCGAAACTACGTAGCCTTGGAACTGCCAGGCCCCGCGAAGCGTGTGCTGCAGCAGAAACTCGCTGGCACACGCGGGCTCGCCGTTGATCGCGTTGTAAGCGCACATCACTGAGCCGGCGTGCCCCTCCACTACGGCGGCGCGAAACGCGGGCAGGTAGGTGTCTTCCTCGTCGTGCTTGCTAATGTCCACGTCGGCGAAGTGACGGGTGGGTTCAGGCCCGCTGTGCACGGCATAGTGCTTGGGTGTGGAGATGGCTCGATAGTAGTGCGAATCATCGCCCTGCATGCCGGTGACAAAGGCGACCGCCATCCGGGCGCTCAAGAAGGGGTCTTCGCCGTAGGTTTCCTGCCCCCGGCCCCAGCGAGGGTCGCGGAAGAGGTTGACGTTGGGGGCCCAGAAGTCCAGACCTTCAAAGATATTTGAGTGCCCGGCGCGTTCGGCCTGGGCGTGTTTGATCCGCCCCTCGATGCCGATGGCCGTCGCCATTTCGTGAATGCGCGGCACATCGAAGGTCGCCGCGAGACCGATGGGCTCGGGGAATTCCGTCGCGCCGTTGACCGCCACGCCGTGCAGGGCCTCACTCCACCAATCGTACGCGGGAACACCCAAACGCGGAATCGCCCGAGCCTGATTAACGAGCTGCGACGCCTTCTCTTGCAGCGTCATGCGGTGCACCAGGTCCGCCGCCCGCTGCTCGGGGGAGAGCTTGGGATTCATGTAGGGGAAACTAGAAGTGTCTTGCGCCACGGCGGTACAGGCCATCAGGGCGGCGCAGGCGGTGAGAACAGCCACAATCAGTCTTCCAGAGTAGTTCATCTCTTTGTCTCTTCTCCCTGTAAAGGTGTCGAACCGCGGCTGCATTATAGCCGAACGACCTCACCGGTTCGCAGATACGTTCGACATTGCACCACCACGCTGTTCTTCGAGAATTGCCTCAGTGAGTCGTCAGCTAGCGTTTTCCCGCAGCGGCCTACCCATCCTCCCACCTACCGACAACTGGACTGAAAACAGAGATTCTGGCTAAAAAACGGCAGCACATGGTTCTGGAAACGATCAGCTGCTTTGCTCGTGTGCGTGCCCGGATACACTTCAAAGCTGTTCGCGATTCCATACTTATCCAGGATGTCGTGGAGCTTGCCGGCATCGATTCGTAAACCGTCCTGGTCGCCCACATCGATGGCGATGGCCCGGTACTGCCGGAGGCTTCGGATATACTGATCCACGAAAGCCAGTGGCGCATTGGCCGTCCATTTCGCGAGGACATCCGGTTGAGGTACGCCGTCCTTGGTCGGCAGATCCAGATAAAGGGGTGGATTCTTCGGATCCGGGGACCAGGCCGCCGCCGTCGCCAGTTGTGCCCGGGGGAAGAACGGCAGCTTGGCCGAATCTTCCGCCGTCTTCACGGCCTCCAGGGCCTTCTCCACTTCTGGATTCGGGCCGGCTGGCCGGGGAGACAAACAGCACGGACTCATGATGTACAGACTGCCGAACACGTCGGAATGTTTCATACCGATGCGGGCGGAGCCGTACCCTCCCATCGAGTGGCCCACCAGGCCGCGACTAAGCCGATCAGGAATCGTCCGGTAATGAGCGTCGATGTATGCAACTACATCGTGTGCGATAAACCGCTCGAAATCTCCGGTGGTGACCGAACTCGAATACATAGAACCGTTGTGCACGGTCTTCGAATCGGGCAGCACGACGATCATCTCTTTAGCGCCCTGGGCGAAGGCACCTTCTATGGTCTGCGGCACGTGGATCTCGTGGCTCCATTGCTCGGCGCCAATGGAATACCCGTGCAAGGCATATACGGCCGGGTAGCGCCGGGATTTCTCCTTCGCGTAGCTGGGCGGCAAGAACACGATCACATCGCGGTCGACGGCATCCCCTTCCAAGTTGCCTTCCAGGGCTGTCCCGTGGACTTTAATGTGTTCCACCGCAACAGGCTTCACGCCGGGAACCACCGGAGGTACTTCGGTTTGTACCTGTGCCGCGAGCCGAGGCCCCAGAGCAACGGCTATCACGAGTGTCATCACACTGAACGATTTGTTCGCTGTCATCGATGTCCTTTCTCGCCTTTCGACCAGATGAACTACTGCACTACAAATGAATAAATGTTCACGCTAAAGTGCGGGACGGACATGGTCTCGGGCACAGATGCAAGTTCCTGTTCCTGCACCTCGACCCTGGGCTGTTGTCCCACGGTAATCGTCGCGTCTATGCTCGACGGAGCCATGCGCCACAGCCGCCCGCTTCCCGACAGCTCGACGTCCTTCGTGGAGAAATCCAGCCGCTGCTCGGATTCCGTCGGATTGATCACCGCCACGGTGAGCGTCTTGCGGTCGCTGCTCAGCGCCGCCGCCACGTCCAGCGGATACGTATCGCTGCCCGGATTAACCGCAGGCTGGTCGCCGCCAGCCGGGTAAAGCGGCTTGGGCTGCGGGGAATCTCCGGATACTTCCACCGGGATGGTGCCGAAATGTTCGCGATACATCTTGAACAAAAGACCAGTTGGATTCAAAACTGCATCGGTTCGGTCCTCGCTGATCATTGCGGTTGCGAAGGTGAACGCGCCTAACTGATACAGATCGGAATGGCGGAACATCTCGTGGAACGCCCAGGCATAGGCAGGGACCACCTTGTACGAGTTCCGTCCCCCACTCATGTAGGCCCACTCGTCGATGGCGATGGGGACCGGTTTGGCGCGGAGGCCGGGGATGCGCTTCAGGTACTCCTGGTAGTGCTCATACTTCACGCGCACTTGCGTTGCGGGTGCACGCTCCCATTCGACCAGCGGCTGCGGTCCGATGTTGACCTTCTCACCCGTTTTAAGATCGAGGTGCATGTCGCTCGAGGAATAGTAGTGCTCGCTGAGCATGTCGATGTTGTCCAGGCAGTGGGCAAGCAGGTTTCCGCTCCAGTCTGCCGTTGAGAGATAATCCGGAACGAACTTGCCGCCAATGCGTTTGGACTGATTGGCTCCTGTCATGACATCGGGCATGGCTCCGCCGGCAATCAACTTGATGGAAGGATCGACCTGCCTCATGGCCTTGGCGAACATGTCGTGCTTCAGCTCGAATTGCTCGATCGACATGGCGCCCATCTGGTAATCGCCCCAGGGCTCGTTGCCGATGCCCCACAGCTTGACGTCATACGGCTGCGGGTGACCGTTTGCGGCGCGCCATTTTCCCATCGGCGTGGTGACGGCGCCGTTGGTATATTCGACCAACTCCGCCGCAGACCATGCGTCGCCGAAACCGGCATTGACCGTGATGTAGGCATCCACGCCGAGCAGGCGGCAGAGTGTGAGGAACTCATCGGTGCCCACATCGTTCGGCTGAACGGCGCGCCAAACCGGATCATAGATGGGCGGGCGCTTGTCCGGATCGCCGATCGCATCACGCCACTCGTACGCGGACACGAAGTTGCCGCCGGGGAAGCGATAGACGCCGGAGTGCAACTGCTTGAGCGCGGCAATCACTTCCGCGCGGTAGCCCTCGATGTTGTCGGCCGGCATCAGCGAGACCGCGCCAATGTGAAACGAACCCGTGCCGATTCCGGTGATTTCGAGCTGCGCATCGTCGCTGTCGGCCTGGGCCCTAAAGCTCAGTGGGAACTTCCGGCATGCGGAGCCGAGGGCGCGAATGGTCAGCGTCTGACGCTCACCTGCTTCGCTGCCCCACGCCAAAGTCACGTTCACGACTGCGCCGGGGCTGCCGGCCAGCACGACGCGGCCCGTGTACGCCTTCCTCTTGCGCACGGCAAGACCCATTTGCCGGACTCCATGCGCCTCACTGCCGCTGAGCTTGATGAGTGGCGTGTGATCGCCGGTGTACGGGTCTTGCGTATCCATCGTCACGACTTCGTCGCCGCCAACGGGCGTCCAATGGCGGAGCGGGGCGCGACGCCTCCACGCCGGAACGGCGGGCTGCTCTGGGGTTTCGAGGTGACCGGACGGTAGAACTTACGGTCTTCCAGCATTTCCGCCCAAACGTTTTCGTTGACGATGTTCCCGCCGTGCTCCAAAAACTGGCCGTACAAATATTTCGAGATCGGCGCTCCGGTCTTCGACGCGTCGATCGTCGCATTAACAGGTGGAGTTTGCGCAGAAGCAAAAGCCGGGGAAAGAAGTACCGCCAGTAGCAAGACCTGCGTCGTCAGAATTGGATTCTTAGCTTTCGAATGCACTGTATGATCTCCTTTTCATGCAAATCCCGGGCACAACACTCGCTTCGTAGGCTGAGCAGCAAGTTTTGAACCGTGGAGCTGTTCAGCTCCACGGTTCGTGCCGCTACTTCCTCAGGTAGATTCCTTAAAACAGCCTCGGGGCAAAGTCCTTCAGATCGCGACGCCAGGTCTGCCATTCGTGGTCTGTGCCTGGTGATTCGTAGAAGACGTGCTGAATGTTCGCTTCCTGGAGTGAAGTATGCAGTCTCTGGAGTCCCGCACGCATTCTCTCAGGCTCATTTGTCCCGACACCCATCCAGAGCAAATGCACTTTCTTGGCGAACGCAGCCGGATCAGCAAATACGCCGTTGTAATCGGTTTTGGGATCCAGTTTCCGATCGCCAAGGACGAGCATCCCGCCCGCTCCACTGAATCCGCCAATGTAGGAGAAGAGATCAAGATGATCCAGGGTAACCTGGAACGTCTGCATGCCTCCCATGGAAAGGCCGGCCATGGCGCGGTGATCGCGATCCGAAAGTGTCCTGAAGGTCGAATCAATATACGGAATCAGGACCTGAGTCACATCATCTTCGAAAGCCGCTGCCATGTCCTGCATCGCCTTCATCATTTCGGGAGAACCAAAGGGTTTTCCGGTCAGATCGGGCGGAGCCTGGCCCGCACGCCGGGCGTAGCCATACGCCATCACGACAATCATTGGCTTGCAGCTTCCGGCCGCGATCAGATTGTCGAGGATAAAGTTGGCATGCGCCTGCCGAATCCACCCCGTCTCATCCTCGCCGCCACCATGCTGCAGATAGAGCACCGGATAGCGCACCTTGCTCTGCGTATCGTAATTCGGCGGCAAATAAACGAGTGCGTGCCGCCAGGTGCCCGTCACCTTCGAGTTGTACCAAACCTCTCGCACCTGCCCGTGTGGCACATCCTGTGCCGAATAATAGGTGGAGCCTGGCTCTGGAACTTCCACCGCGCTTGCGGGCTTGCTTCCACCAAAGTACGCTTGAGTGTTGATGTCGCCAACTTCCGCACCGTCGATGATCAGCGTGTAGTAGTGAAAACCGGGAACGAGTGGAGGAGTAGTAATCGTCCAGAACCCGTCCGCTTGCTTCACCATATCCAGCTTCGGCCCGCTCCAGAAATTCAACTTTACCTTCGTAGCGTCGGGAGCTTTCACACGAATTTCCACCCTCCCAGCACTGTCCACGCGGGGATAGTCCGCTCCCCAGACATTAGTCGCCGAGGGCTGAAAATTGCTTGACTCTTGTGCCCAACAAATACTTGAAAATAAAAACATCAATATTCCAAACCGTCGCATCTGTTCCCTCCTTATTAAGATTCAATTTCAAATGCCGCCCGGGCATGATGGGGCTTTCTGTTAGCTTCCAGACATGCACACTGTGGTCTCCTGGTTTTATTACTGCTCAATTGACACTACGGTTACAGACTTGGGCTCCAATTTCAGGGCCAGCTTGCCGCCTTTGACGTTCGCCGAAACGGGCTCCGGCACGACCGTATTGGGTGCGTCGAAGGAGTTGACGCTGTCAACCTTAGGTGCGGTTAGTGTTTCTCCAGCTGCCGATTTAGCCGTGATGCCGGCGAGGCAAGCCTCGATTTCGACCGGCTGATTGGGATCGATGTTGGTGATGGCCAGCCACAGCTTGCCAGCCGTGTCCTTAGCTGCGATGGCATCCACGCGCGGCAAGCTGATATCGCCGTGCGTGTACGTGCCAGCGTCAAAGGTAACCGGCACAAACGTCGCGTCCTGGAACGGCACATACATCTTAAAGACGTAGTAGGTCGGCGTAAGGAACATCTTTTCTTTGTCCGTCATGATCATGGCCTGTAGTACGTTGATCATTTGCGCGATATTGGCCATGCGAACACGGTCGGCATGCCGGGCAAAGATGTTTAGGTTCAGTGCGGCCAGGATGGCGTCACGCAGGCTGTTTTGCTGGATCAGGAAGCCGGGATTGCTGCCGGGGGACGGCGCGTACCACGCGCCCCATTCATCAACGACGAGAGCGACCTTCTTTTGTGGATCGTACTTATCCATGATGGCCGAGTGCTTGCTGATCAGATCTTCCATGGCCAGGGTGAACTTGAGGATCTGACTGTACTCGGTCTCTCCGAACCCCGTGGACGCAAACGCAGGCGGCCACTTCCCAACCGTGTAGTTGTGCATGGAAAGGCCATTGATATCCCAGCTCCACGTGTGCTGCTGATAGGCCTTCATGATGGCTTCCGTCCACTCGGTCCACCGGGGTTCACCGCCACCGGGGCCAACGGCGATCTTCAGCATCTGCTGCTTGTCCTGCTGTGCTGGATTGTAGTTGCGGACGAAGCGGCTGTAGATCTTCATCTGGCTCAAGTAGTAGTCCGGTGTCATGTTGCCGCCGCAGTCCCAGCTTTCGTTGCCAATGCCAAGGTTGGCGACTTTATAAGGAGCAGGATGACCGTTCACGGCCCGCTCCTTGGCCAGGGTCGTCGGCTGCGCGGTGGTCATGTATTCCAGCCATTCGGCTGCTTCCCGCGGAGTGCCGGAGCCAATATTGACGGACACGTACGCTTCGGCGCCGATCTGGTCGAGAAAGTCCATGAACTCGCGCGTTCCGAAGGTGTTCGGCTCGATCACGCCGCCCCAGTTGGGATTGAGGGCGACCACTCGCTGGTCGGCCGGGCCGATGCCCTTGCGCCAGTGGTATTCGTCCGCGAAGCAGCCGCCCGGCCAGCGAACGTTCGGCACCTTTAGCGCCCTAAGCGCGGCAACAACGTCGTTGCGGATGCCGCGAGTGTTAGGAATTGTGGAATCTGGACCGACCCATATGCCGTCATAAACGCCGTGACCGAGATGCTCAGCGAACTGTCCGAAAATGTTGCGGTCGATCTTCGCGCCGGTCTTGGACACGTCAACTGGTAGTTCAACCCTCTGTGCGGTCGTGGCCGGCGCAATCAGGCTCATACCGATCAGAGCGAAACTGACAAGAAGTGGACGCATGACAAGCGATGCTCTTTTGGGCAATGAGGTGCACTTTACGAATGACACTCTACTCGTCGAAATCGGAGAGAACTGCCGCCTCAAGCAGTGGATTGTCAGTTCGGAGTTGCTGGTAAGAGTAAAGGGCATTTGCTTTCTCCGGGGAATCGGGAACCAGCCGCTGCTCTGTTCCGCAAAGCGAAATCAGAGTCGATGTCAGAATGCGTCCGAATCACAAGCAATCGTTTACTTGCAAAACAGAGATGACGACGGCTGGTATCATAGACCAATCGTCAAATTTCTTGTAGGCAAGACTACGCTAGATTGATTAACATGAGTCAGCTTTGCAGTCGCGCATAATCGTGTGACGGACTGCGATGAAGAAGCAGTTGTCAGCAAACGATTACATCAAAAGGTAAAAATGAGAGCGACTTCCGTTCGACTGTGGAACATCTGGAATGTTCTCGTTCCGGCCCTGTGTTGTTTCCTCGGGAGTGCAACACAGGTAAAAGCTCAACTATGGGAAGTGCCTCCGCTGCCTCCCGTCGAGTATGTACCGGCACCCGACGGTATGACTGCCACGCTCGGGAAAGAAAGCCTGCATATTTCTGTTTGCCGTTCTTCGGTCATCCATTTCGTCGCGACCATGGAGTCACTAAACACGGCGACACAGAAACTGCCATGGATGCTCGATTCGAAGGAGTCGTGTCCGGGAGCTAAGTTCCAACTGTCGCAGACACCCGATGCTGCGATCCTCACCACCGACACGTTAAGAATGGAGTTCTCTCTAAAGTGGGGGAACGTGCAATACAGCACGGTAGGGGGCGAGGACCTACTGCGCGAGCGAAACGCGATTCCGCGCACTTATGAACCGGCCGAGTTGAATGGCGAAAGGACTTTTCATGTTGAAGACCGGTTCGCGCCAGATGCCGCCGAGGGTTTCTACGGCCTGGGACAACACCAAAGCGGAATGTTCAACTACCGCGGAGCGACAGTCGAACTCGGGCAAAACAACACTGATGTAGCGATTCCTTTACTGTTGTCGAGCAAGGGCTACGGGCTCATGTGGAACACCGCCTCGTTAACGTACGTCGATAATCGGTTCCCGCTTGAGTTGAACTTACTCTCGACCGCAGGCCATTCCGTTGATTACTACTTCATCTTCGGCCCGGAAATGGACCAGATCATCCATGAATACCGCAACCTTACCGGACACGCGCCCCTGCTTCCGAAATGGGCTTATGGATTCTTTCAATCCAAGGACCGCTACGTCTCGCAGGATGAAGTCCTTGGAATCGCGCACCGCTATCGTGAAGAGCATATCCCGCTCGACGCGATCGTGCAGGACTGGTTTTGGTGGAGGGCGGAAGGCGATCCCATCTTCAATTCCGGCTTCCCGGACGTCCCCGGTGAACTCAAGCGTCTGCATGATGAACATGTCCACGCTATGCTTTCGGTCTGGGGACTCTTTGATCCAAAATCTCAGAATTTCCAGCAATTGACGCAGCAACATCTGGACGTTCCCAATGCGCACGTTTACGACGCTACCAACCCAAGAGCGCGGGACTTCTATTGGAATAACCTGGCCGGGAAGCTGTTCTCGCAGGGCTGGGATGCGTTTTGGTTGGACAGCGCGGAGCCCGAAGAATTCTGGCCCCACATGGGCGACGCCATCCTGCGCAATAAGCAGATCGCGATCGGCAACGGCGCAGAATATACGAACATATTTCCATTTATGCACACTCTTGGCATCCAGCAGCACTGGAAGGCGACCACGGATCGTAAGCGGGTGTTTCTGCTGACGCGATCCGCGTTCCTCGGCCAGCAGCGAGTTGGAGCAACAGTGTGGTCCGGCGACGTTTATGGATCGTATTGGGGTTTGAAGCACCAAGTCGCAGCTGGGCTGAACTTCGCGCTTTCCGGATACCCCTACTGGACAACTGATATCGGCGGTTATTGGCCGCCGCATGACAAACCTCTGGACGATCCGAAATATCAAGAGCTCTACGCACGCTGGTTCGAGTACGGAGTTTTCTGCCCGATCTTCCGCACCCACGGCCACAGGCCGCAAAATGAAGTTTGGTCTTACGACCAACTTGAGCCGATCCTGATCGCCTACGACAAGCTCCGTTACCGCCTCATGCCCTACATCTATTCCCTTGCTTGGCGCGTCACAAACGACGACTACACGATTCAACGCCCGCTGGTGATGGGTTGGCGCAACGACCCGAAAATCCGCGACATCGGGGATGAGTTCATGTTCGGTCCATCAATCCTCGTCAGCCCGGTGCTTGAGCCGAATGCTTCGCGCAGGGCTCTGTATCTGCCGGAATCACCGGCTTGGTACGACTTTTGGACCGGGGCATCACAGCAGGGAGGGCGCGAAATTGACGCAAACGCCCCACTGGATCGCATTCCGCTCTATGTACGTGCCGGTTCGATTCTTCCCTTCGGCCCTGAAATTGAGTACGCCAATGAAAAGCCGGCCGGACCGATCGACCTGCGGATCTACCCCGGGGCGGACGGCAAGTTCGATTTTTACCAGGATGCGGGCGACAGCTACGATTACGAAAAAGGCGCCCAGTCAGTTATTCCGCTGCGCTGGTCTGAATCAACGCGGACGCTGACGATCGGAGAGCGTGAAGGAAGTTATCCCGAGATGCCTGTCAAAGTTCAGTTCAATATCACGTGGGTATCGGCTGGACACGGTTCCGGAGCCGCTGTATCCCAGCCCGACAAGGTTGTTGAATATACCGGGAAGGAAGTCTCGATCCAAGCCCCGTGAGAGCTGAGGTGCTGCCGGTGCGAGGGTCCGGCAGAGTACATCTCGTAAGTCGGCGATCCATATGATCACCTGAATGCGCGAAGACGTTGGCGAACCGGATAACTGCTAATTCCGAATATCAGTGTTCAAAAGTCGTTTGGTGCCGATAAACGCCCTGGTAACCATCTAAATTGTCGAATCGTCGAGCAAGAGGAGCAATAAAGTGAGCACACTGTGGCAGCTTGAGTTTCTTGCTCGAACGCCTGAACCCCTGGTCTGGGGCTGCCATTCGAGGACGCACATTCATTCCAGAATGAGGTGATCGAGCAGGAATGAGTCGGTTGAAGCACCACTGTAAGAGATTGAAAACATCCAGTACGACAACCTAATCCCTTTTTCGGGACCAAGGGGTCGGCGGCGGGGCGACGATGCTGAGTGGACTCAGCGCAAGAGCTGAAGTGACCATCCGATTTCGGTCCAACTCCGGTCCAATTCGAGAGGGTGGTTGCACCGCGTGCGTCCGCGTAAGCGACACCAGACGCGGCACTTATGTGGTTTAACCTGCCTGCTTGCAAAGCAGGTGCTCTCCCAACTGAGCTACACGCCCGTGTGCTGGTTCTATTGTCTGGGCAATCAGGGTTGGGGTCAAGAAAAGACAACAGACAGGAGAGATGCGAGGTACAGGAGGTGGCGGGATTACAGGAAACGAACAAGACGCGGCCAGCAAACAGGCCCGGAACGGATCTTGGACAAGCCAGGAAGAAAGGGCCGGTGTCGCGAGGTGGTTCCGACAGCGGCCAAACAGGCACATTACGACGGCACAAGGGCGGTGCCGGAAATCACGCCGGGTTGTGATGCATGTCACGGACTAGAAAACGGTTTCCGCGTAAAAGTAAAGCGTGGGAGGGGAGGAAGCGAAAGGGAGAATGGCGAACCCGTTCCGTTTGGTCGCTCCTGCGGGCCGCCGGATGATCTGGCGCGGAGTGAGAGTTGTGAATCCGTCCGGCCTGGAAGCTGCCGCAGACACTCCTGCGTATCCCTCCAGGGGGGAACCTCTCTTCTCTGATCTCCCAGCCGCGACGGCCGAGCGCCTTGCCGGCATTACTTCTGCCCGTTCTTGTCACCGAGGGACGGTGCTGTTTGAGGAGGGGCAAGAACCTTCCGGGGTCTTTTTGATTCGTCGGGGGCGCGTCCGGCTTTATCTCAGAACCATCGCGGGCAAGGCCGTGATCCTGACGACAGCCGGACCGAGGGACGCGCTCGGCGTAGCCGCGACGATGTCGGGAAAGCCGTATGAGATCTCGGCGGAGGCCGTCGATTCCGTCGAAGCCGGTTTCCTTGCTCGACAGGACTTCGTGGATTTTCTGCGGAACCACAGCGACGCGGCCGTCTGCGTCGCCAGGCATCTCACCGATGTCCACAATTGGTTCTTGGCCGAGATGCGGCGCGTCGGGCTGGCGCGCTCGACCGAGGAGAGACTCGCTCGGCTTCTTCTGAATCGGTCCGCCAGCCATGACAAGGGAAATGGGCGGCTGAGGTTGTCCATGAACCCCGAGGAGATTGGGCTGCTGATCGGCGCCTCACGTTCCAGCGTCGAAAGACTCTTGCGTCATCTCAAGCGAAAGCGGCTCATCCAGGTGAAGGGCCCCACGGTCGTAATCCGCAATCGCGCCGCCATCGAAAAACGCGCCGGCCAGCCGTAGCATTCATGTCTCCGCCTTGCCGACCCACTATCGGGAAGGGCCGGTCTCTGCTAAGATGAAGCGTTTGTTTGCCGTACAATCTCACGACAGGGACTCTCATGGCGCTCAAATGTGAACTTTGCGGCAAGGCGCCGCACTACGGAAACGTTATCAGTCACGCGCACAATGTGCGCCGCCGCCGGTGGAATCCGAACCTGCGCCGGGTGCGCGCGGTGGTGAACGGAGTGCGGAAGTACGTCCGCGTGTGCACGGCCTGCATCCGCGCCGGACGCGTGAAGAAGGCCGCCTGAGTCCCGCCGTGCTCCCCTTGAAGGCAGGAATTCACATGCGAATCACAACCCGGCAACTCGCTATCCCAGCCGCGCTGGCGGCCGTTTTCATCTTCGGCGGCGGATGCAAACATGATTCACCGCCGGCGCCCGATGTGTGGGCCGTCGTGAACGGTAAAGAAATCAAGCGCCCGGAAGTGGACAAGTACTACCGCTCGCGGGTGAACCCGGAAGGGCAGGAGCCTTCTCAAGAGGAAGCTCTGTCGCTGAAGCTAAATGTGCTCGACGAGCTGATCAACAACGAGATTCTGTTGGAACGGGCGAAGAAACTGAACCTCGAAGCAAGTGATGGCGAGGTCGAGGACAAGTTTACCGAGTTGAAGAGCCCGTACACGGAAGAGGAATTTCAGCGGAGGCTCAAGGATCAAGGAATCACCGTGGACGATCTGAAGCGCGACCTGCGCCGGCAGCTCTCGATCCAGAAGCTGCTCAACCGCGAAGTGGTGGCCAAGATCTCCATCACGGACCAGGACGTCGCGGATTTTTACAACCAGAACAAGGCGCAGTTTAACGTGGCCGAGCCGCAATACCGCATCGCCCAAATCGTTGTAACCCCGCGGAAAGACCCGGTGGTGCGCAACCGCAAGAACGACGATGCGACGACCGACGCCGAAGCCCGGCGAAAGATACAGATGCTCCTGGACCGGCTGAACGCCGGGGCGGACTTCGCCCAGCTCGCGATGGACTATTCCGAGGACCCGACCACGGCCACGACGGGCGGCGACCTCGGGTACGTGCCCGACTCCTCGCTCAACCAGTCGGACCCAGCGCTGAAGAAGGCGGTGCAGGCGTTGAAGCCGGGACAGGTGAGCGGCATCATCGCCCAACGGGACAGCTATCGCATCCTCGAGCTGATCGCACGCGAGTCCCCCGGTCAGCGCGGCCTGAGCGACCCGCAAGTGACTCAGACGATCCGCGACACGCTGAGGAATCGCAAAGAACAGTTGCTGCGCGCCGCCTATCTGGCCATTGCGCGCGACGATGCTCGCGTGACCAACTATCTGGCGCAGCAGGTCATTGAAGCCAAAGGGAAACTCCCCGACGCGGCAAAGTCTCCTGGTGGCGAGAAGAAACCGGGAAGCTGAGCGGCCTGCTCAGTTGACCCAGGCGAGAGGCTCGCCGGCCTTCACGGCTTGGCCCTCGGTGACCAGAAGGCGCTCCACAACTCCGCTCTTTGGCGAGCGGATTTCATTCTGCATCTTCATCGCTTCGACGACGCAGAGGCTCTGGCCAGCCTCGACGCGGTCGCCCTGCTGAACGAGCACGCGCACAACTTTTCCAGGCATGGGGACGGAGACTTGTTGAACGCCCTCTACTTCGGGAAAACCGTGTCGGCGGCCGCGCCAAGCGCGCGGGTCCAGCACCTCGGCGAAGAATTCCTCAGCGCCGCTCTGGATCGTCAATCCTTCGCCATCGGGTGAGGGAGTCACGAAGGCTTCATAGGACCGGCCGCCGAGGAGAATGGAATAGACGCCGGGGGAGACCTCGATAATGTCGGCTTGAACGGATTGGCTGTCAAGGCGCACGGCCCAGCCACCGCCGGAGGACTCGAGCTCGATCTGGCGCGTTTTGCCGGCTATGCGGATCTCACATTTCATGGAGTGCGGTCCGTCTGGCGGCCTTCGAGCTTCCAGCGCGAGCTCGGCTCCTGAGACGCGGCAGGTTCCTCGGGACTGTTCCGGCGCAGGTGCCAGAGAGCGGCAGCGATGACTGCGGCGTCGGCGGCTCCGGTGGATTCGCCGCTAGCGGAGTCGGTTGGGGCAGCGGCTGCGGGACGCGACTTCAAGAGTTCATCCAGCCAGCGCGTGTGAATCTCTCCGTTTACAAAGTCGGGTTCCGCAACGATGCGGCGGAAAAGGCCGACGTTGGTCTTGATGCCGGTGATGGCGTACTCCTGGAGCGCGCGGCGGAGGCGGGCGATACTCTCCTCGCGGCTGTTGCCCCAGGCGATGAGCTTCCCGAGAAGAGGATCGTACTCGGTGGGTATGGTCCAGCCCGCATAAACGCCGTCGTCCACGCGAACGCCGGGTCCCTGCGGGGTCCGGCGCGAGAGAACGGTTCCGGGTGAAGGGAAGAAGCCATTGTCCGGGTCTTCAGCGTAGACGCGGCATTCGATGGCGTGGCCGCGCGGCGTGATGGACTCCCAGGCGAAGGGGAGGCGATGGCCCGCGGCAATGGCAATCTGTAGCTTGACGAGGTCGAGGCCGGTCACCTGCTCCGTGACGGGATGTTCAACCTGCAGGCGCGTGTTGACTTCGAGAAAGTAGAAGTTGAGCTGGGCATCCATGAGAAATTCAACGGTGCAGGCATTGACGTAACCGCCGGCCCGCGCCAGACGAACGGCCGCGTCGCCCATCTTGCGGCGAAGATCGGAGTTCACGATCGGCGAGGGCGCTTCTTCGATGACCTTCTGATAGCGGCGCTGAATCGAGCACTCGCGCTCCCCCAGCGAAACAACCCGGCCGTGCGAATCCGCGAGAATTTGAATTTCGATGTGCCGCGGTTTCTCCAGATATTTCTCCAGATAGAGGCGCGAGTTTCCAAACGTGCTCAAGGCTTCCGAACCGGCATCTCGCCAGGCGGAAGCCAATTCCGCCGGACTCGAAACCACGCGCATGCCTTTGCCCCCTCCGCCCGCTACCGCCTTGAGAACGACGGGAAAGCCCATCCCGCGCGCAAACGCTTCGGCTTCCTCGACACTCTCAATAGGATCGAGGGTGCCGGGAACCGCGGGTATCTCCATGCGGCGCGCGAGCTGGCGCGCCGCCGTTTTTGAGCCCATCGCTTCCATGGCTTCGGCCGATGGCCCGATGAAGGTGATACCAAAGGCCTCGCACGCGTGCGGCAGATCGGGGTTCTCGGCGAGAAAGCCGTAACCGGGATGAAGAGCGTCGCAGCCGTTTCGCCGGGCGACATCCATGAGCTTCCCGAGACACATATAGCTTTCTCGCGAAGGCGCCGGGCCGATGGGATACGCTTCGTCGGCGAGACGGACGTGGAGCGAAGCGCGGTCCGCTTCGCTGAACACCGCGGCGGATGTGATGCCCAGCTCACGGCAGGCGCGGATCACGCGGACCGCGATTTCACCGCGATTGGCGACCAGGATTTTCTTGAACATGCCGCTCATGAATAGGCAACCGGCGGGGATTCTAGCACGGCGCGGGTGAAATCCAGGCTGGTGGGGAAGAAATCAACGTGTAATTACAATTGAAGTTAAACGGTAGTGGGAAGCAGCAGAATGAAGATCAGCCTGGCTTCCCAATGACCTGAGGCCATGCGTGTCGTGATGCGCGCTCACTTCAGAGGGCACCAAGTCTAAGCGACAAGAGGCAAAAAGCAAAAGCATCACCTCTGACAAATCGCGCTACAGCGGGATGTTGCCGTGCTTCTTGCGGGGGTTTGTGTCCTTCTTGTTTTCGAGGGCGCGGAGGGCGGCGATGATTTTCGCGCGAGTCTCGGCGGGCTCGATGACGGCATCAATGTAGCCGCGTTCGGCGGCGAGATAGGGGTTGGCGAAGCGCTCACGGAACTCGGCGATCTTCTCGCGGAGGAGCCTTTCGCGGCCGACTTCGGGCGCGGCGTCGAGTTCGCGCTTATAAACGATATTCACCGCGCTCTCGGGGCCCATCACCGCAATTTCCGCGGTGGGCCAGGCAAAGTTCGCATCGGTACGGAGGTGCTTCGAGGCCATGACACAATAGGCGCCGCCGTAGGACTTGCGGGTGATCACGGTGATCTTGGGGACGGTGGCTTCGGCGAAAGCGTATAGGAGCTTGGCGCCGTGCCGAATGATGCCGCCGAATTCCTGCTGCGTGCCGGGGAGAAAGCCGGGAACGTCTTCGAACGTAATGAGCGGGATGTTGAACGCGTCGCAAAAGCGCACGAAGCGCGCGGCCTTGACCGAGGCATCGATATCGAGCACACCAGCCATGACGGCGGGCTGATTGGCAACGACGCCGACACTGCGCCCGTCCAGCCGTGCAAAACCGACGACGATGTTTTTCGCAAAGTGCTCGTGGACCTCGAAGAAGTTGCCTTCGTCCACCACGGCGTGGATCACGTCCTTGATATCGTAAGGCTTCATGGGATCTTCGGGGACGAGTGAGTTGAGCGAATCCTCGCGGCGGCCGGGAGAGTCGGAGGTCGCGCGGCGCGGCGGGTCATCGAGATTGTTCGAGGGGAGAAAAGTGAGCAGCGCGCGGATCATGGCCAGGCAATCGGCGTCGTCGCGCGCAACGAAGTGGGCCACGCCGCTGGTGGTGTTGTGGGTCATGGCACCGCCGAGCTTCTGCTTGGTCACCTCTTCGTGAGTCACGGTGCGGATGACGTCGGGGCCGGTGACGAACATGTAGGAAGTGGCCCGGGTCATGAAGACAAAATCGGTGATGGCGGGGGAATAGACGGCGCCACCGGCGCAGGGCCCCATGACGGCGCTGATCTGGGGAATGACGCCGCTCGCCAGCGTGTTGCGCAGGAAAATGTCGGCGTAGCCGGCCAGCGAGCTGACGCCTTCCTGTATGCGCGCGCCGCCTGAATCGTTCAAGCCGATGATCGGCGCGCCGCCGCGCACGGCCAGATCCATGACCTTGCAGATTTTCTGCGCGTTGGTTTCCGAGAGCGAGCCGCCGAATACAGTGAAATCCTGCGCGTAAACGTAAACGACGCGGCCATCGATACGGCCGAAGCCGGTCACGATGCCGTCGCCGGGCGGGCGCTGCGATTCAACGCCGAAATTCGAGCAGCGATGGCGGACAAACTTGTCCAACTCTTCGAAGCTGCCCTCATCAAGAAGCAAGCGGATGCGCTCGCGCGCGGTCAGTTTGCCGGACTTGTGTTCCCGCTCCTGGCGCTCGGGACCGCCGCCGGCCTCCGCTTCGGCGGAGAGGCGGCGAAGCTCCTCGATGCGAGCGTGGCGGCCGGGTGCTTTCTGAGTGTCGGACATTGACGGATTCTCTATTTTCCCGGGGGACGAACGCCAGTGCCGGAATCCGGGTCGCGAGGGGCGAAGATGCGCACGGCAAGATGCGTGGCCACCCAAACCGTCCCGAGAAGCAGAACGACTCCCAGAAGCAACTCCGCGCCGAACGCGATGCCGCGTTTCACCGGGCTCACCAAGGATGACAGAATGATCGTGGTGTGTACGAGAGTGAACATCGCGCCGAGAGTCAGAGCCACGATCAACACGATGGCGAGGGCTGAAAGAAAGACCTTTCTCATATCCGCCCTCAGCGTAAGCATTTCGGCGGCTGAGCGCAAGTGTTCCGGCCGCGCTCACCGCCAGCACTTTGGGCCGGCAGCGCCCTCAGCGCAAGCCCGACCAGTCTTCCGCAAGGAGGATGGAGTTGCTGGGGTTGGCGGCATCGTACTTGATGCTGGCGGATTGGCCGGAGACCACGCGGTTGAGGAAGATTCTTTCCTCCAGGCCGGTGATGTCCTGCGCCGTCTGATAGGTAACCCCCGAGATGGAATAGCTGTAGCAGACCAGCTTGCGCCGCCGTGAATCGGCGGCACTGCGCCGGCTCAATCCTAGCCCGCGGCGGCCGTTGGGTTCGCCAGGGGACTGTTCGACAAGCTCCACGATCTGTCCCTCGCAAATGCGGCCGATCTGGTTCAAATGCGCCCGGCGCTTCCGCTCGATTTCATCGGGGTCGGGCGGGCGCCGCAGGAGCGAAAAAACCGCCATTAACACGACGGCGAGAAGCAGTCCTCCGGCCGCCAGGAGGAGCCGAAGGTCGTGAGCAAGGTGCCTCAACGCGCCGCTTTCCGCGCGGCCGGGGCCCGACCGTCGTCAAGCGAGGTGACGCAGCGTATTTCGTCGAGATTCGCGCTATCAAGAAAGATTTTCATGGGACCTCCGGCGGGAGTTATTGTACTGGAAGAACGGGTTGCGCGAGCAAGCGAGAGAAGAAGACATTTCCATACCGAGAGGGACGCAAACAAACATGCACAAAGAGCTAGGGCTTATCGTCGCGCTCATGTTCTTTATGCCGGCGCGGGGAGGCGCGCAGGCGCCCGCACCCGCGCAGACTTCGGCGGCCACCGACCAGTCGGCCAGAAACGAAGCCTGGGATCTTCTCCGCGCGGACTACGCCGGCCACCACGCCGGAACACGGGCGCCAGCAGTCAGCGTCCTGGGCCTGCTGCCCGGCGATGCCCGAGCCGAAGGAATGGCCGCAGAAGCTCTGAAGGACGAGAAGGCAGACGTGCGTGCAGCCGCTGCTACCGCGTTGGGTATGATGCGTGCCCGGCGCGCCATTTCCAGGCTGCGCGAAGCGGTGGACGATCCCGAACCTGCCGTGGCTCTTGCGGCTGCGAATTCTCTTCTGCAACTCGGCGACGACGAAGGCTACGACATGTACTACGCCGTGCTCACCGGCAGCCGCAAAGGGCATCCGGGTCTGATTTCCGAACAAACAAAGAAGATGCACGATCCCAAGAAAATGGCGGAGGTCGGTTTCGAGGAGGGGATCGGTTTCGTGCCGTTCGCCGGGCTCGGCTGGGATGTCCTGAAAACCGTCCTGAAGAACGACAATACCCCAGTGCGCGCGGCGGCAGCGAAGCGCCTCGCTTCCGATCCGGACCCCAAGACCGCCGAAGCGCTGGTCAGCGCCGCCTCGGACAAGAGCTGGATCGTGCGCGCGGCCGCCCTCGAAGCAATTGCTTTGCGCGATGATCCCGCTCTGCTCTCGGAGGTGGTGCCGTACCTGGCTGATCCGAGAGACAAAGTGCGCCTGGTGGCCGCGGCGTGCGTGATCCGGCTCACAAACACCGCCGCTGCCCGCGGCTCGCATAAGAAGTGATCTCGCGGAGGAAGATTTGATGAAGAAAGTAGCGATGCGCTCGAATCTGCGCGTCCGGTCCGGCACGGCGCGCGACATTCGAACGATCCTGAGCATGATTCGGGGGCTTGCCGAGTACGAGCGGTTGACAAGCGGCGTCAGAGCCACGCGGGCACGCATCCGCCGAGACGGCTTTGGAAGGCGGCCGCACTTCGAAACACTGATTTGCCAGGTGGGCAAGAACGCCGTTGGCTTTGCGCTCTATTTTTTCACCTACTCGACGTTTCTCGCCCGGCCCACGCTGTACGTAGAAGACCTCTTCGTTCTGCCAGAGCTGCGAGGAAAAGGCGCGGGTAAGGCCCTCCTTGGTGCGCTGGCTCGCATCGCCATCCGGCGGGGATGCGGCCGGATGGAATGGACAGTGCTCGACTGGAATGCCCGAGCGATCAAATTCTACAAGCGCTTGGGCGCGAGCCTGCGGAAGGAGTGGATCCTCACGCGTCTGACGGGCAGCGCGCTCCGCCGGCTGGCGCGAAGCCGCTAACGGCGCGCGTTTCTGTTAAACTGGAAGAGGTTGGTCTGCAGCGGACAATCCGCGAAACATCCAGCCGGGCTGGGCAGAATCCGCGGTGTAGTGTTTCGATTGGGAAGAAGCATGTCCGACGGAATTCGCAATATCGCCATCATCGCGCACGTGGATCACGGCAAGACCACTCTGGTCGATGCCATGCTCCGCCAGAGCGGCATCTTCCGCGCGAACCAGGAAGTGGCCGAGCGCGTCATGGACTCGAACGAGCTCGAGCGCGAGCGCGGCATCACCATTCTCGCCAAGAACACCGCGCTCTTCTTTCGCGGCACCAAGATCAACATCGTGGATACCCCCGGCCACAGCGACTTCGGCGGAGAAGTCGAGCGCGCGTTACGCTTGGTGGACGGCGTGCTCTTGCTCGTGGACGCGAGCGAGGGTCCGCTGCCGCAAACGCGCTACGTCCTGCAAAAAGCGCTGGCGGCGGAGCTGCCGCCGATCGTCGTGCTGAACAAGATCGACCGCGCCGACGCTCGCCCCACGGAAGTCCTCGACGAAATCTACGATCTTTTCATCGACCTCGACGCCGCCGAGGACCAACTCGATTTTCCCGTGTTGTACACGAACGCGAGGGCGGGAACTGCCGCGAGTGAGCCTGATGCCGCCGGCACGGACCTGCTGCCCCTGTTTGAGGCCATCGTGCGCCACATCCCGCCCCCGGCCGGCGATCCGGATGCGGTCCTCCAAGTGCAGGTACTGAACCTCGATTACAGCGAATACCTGGGCAGAATCGCTATCGCCCGCGTCTTTGGCGGCACGTTGCGGCGCGGCGCCGACGTGGGAATCAGTAAGCTGGACGGTGCGCTGCAGCCCACGCGCATCACCAAGCTTTTCACTTTCCGCGGGCTCGATCGCGACGAAGCCGAGTCGGTCGTTGCGGGCGACATCGTGGCCATCGCCGGCGTCGAGGGCATCCAGATCGGCGAGAGCCTCACCGATCTCGAGCGCCCCGCTCCGCTCGAACCGCTCATGGTGGACGAGCCGACGCTCGCCATGGTCTTCACTGTCAACAACGGCCCGCTCTGCGGCCGCGAAGGCACGCAAGTCACTTCGCGCGATCTGCGCGACCGTTTACAGAAGGAACTTCTCACCAACGTCTCCATCCGCGTCGAAGATACCGATTCGCCGGAATCTTTCCGCGTGCTCGGCCGCGGCGAGCTCCAACTCGCCATCTTGATCGAGACCATGCGCCGGGAAGGCTTCGAGCTGCTCGCGGGAAAACCTGAAATCGTCGTGCGCACCGAAGGCGGGCGAAAGCTCGAGCCGCGCGAGCGGCTGGTGGTCGATTGCCCCGAGGCGTTCATCGGCATCGTGCTCGAGACCCTCGGCAGCCGCCATGGCGAGATGGAGAAGATGGCCAACCACGGTTCGGGCCGCGTGCGCATGGAGTTTCGCATCCCGTCGCGCGGGCTCATCGGCCTGCGCGACGGGATGCGAAACT